>ERZ650300.4-NODE-4-length-88016-cov-19.196962_pt1 | contig 88016 bp, 73 predicted proteins | sample MGYA00376236_ERZ650300 | MGnify/ENA primary metagenome ERZ650300 (study PRJEB26733, sample SAMN07839303) | wastewater metagenome | biome: urban; feature: wastewater treatment plant; material: waste water | place: USA: North Carolina | collected 2016-04-28 ...
CCAAATCAAAATCATTAAAACTCAGCTTTTTAGGCGCGACAGTATCAGCCGCTTTTGTGTTATCTGCGGTATAGTCCGTTTTACCATGAAGTAGTTCATCTTCCAACTGGTTTAAATCAATGCTATCTAGTGAAAACGCATTTTTGATTGCTGTCGTTTCTGGTGATGTGTTTGGAGATGTGTCTGGGTAGTTAGTCGCTTGCATCGGCGGCTGATTAGTTGTATCAAGCTGCAACGCACTATCTGACACGCCTATCATTGGATTTTCAGCCAGCTGTGATGATGGATTGGCATCTTCGATAGTCACAGTGGTGTTGGGTTCAACAACGCTGGATAGCTCATCCAAATCAAAATCATTAAAACTCAGCTTTTTAGGCGCGACAGTATCAGCCGCTTTTGTGTTATCTGCGGTATAGTCCGTTTTACCATGAAGTAGTTCATCTTCCAACTGGTTTAAATCAATGCTATCTAGTGAAAACGCATTTTTGATTGCTGTCGTTTCTGGTGATGTGTTTGGAGATGTGTCTGGGTAGTTAGTCGCTTGCATCGGCGGCTGATTAGTCGTATCAAGCTGCAACGGATTATCTGACACGCCTGTCGTTGGATTTTCAGCCAGCTGTGATGATGGATTGGCATCTTCGCTAGTCGGGGCTGTAGAGTCATTGTCTTTTTTTAGGCTAAATAATTTCATGTTGGGTCAATATCCCTATTCATGTCGGGCGGGTCAGATGTCTGTACGATTTCATGCTAAGGATGTATATGCCAAGCTGGCATGAAAATGATGGTGTACATTCGTTTGCTTGTTACTATAACAAACCCCAGTCAAAAATAACAACTTTTGAGACAAAAACCTACTTTGACCGCTATACTTTGACCACCCTAATTGTATGACGGGCGCTTAAACTCGTTAACCTTGTCAAAATTTACCCAAACCGCTTAAACTTGGCTTATTTAAACCTAACAATACCTGCGCCATCGTCACCATAATGAACGGTTTCCTGATGATTAGATTGCTGAATGTCAACGATCTCATCGGGTGTTGGGCGACGCTCGCTATAGCCACACGCCGTACACTCGATATGCTCATCATACTCGGGCTGATATAGCTGAATCTGAACAACTTTATCCAGTGCTTTACAGCTTGGGCATGCCACCCCCGCCAAAAATTGACGTTTGGGGCGATTGGATTGATATCTCATAGTTTCTTCTTTTTACTAGCCTGTATTTTGACAACCGTGTTACCAAGCTTGGGTGTTAGCGTTATCGGTGTCATCGCTCAGCAGTTCATCATAGCTACTGGTTAAAAATCCCGAGTGGCGTAACAGCGCATCAATACGGGCCTCACGACCGCGAAATGCCTCAAAGTTGGCTTTTGCAGATTGGCTACCGCCTTTGGCTAAAATGTTATCGCGGAAGGATTTGCCAGCGTTTTTATCAAAAATACTGGTTTCTTCAAACTTGCTAAACGCATCGGCTGACAACAGTTCTGCCCATTTGTAAGAATAGTACCCTGCCGCATAGCCCCCTGCGAAAATGTGGCTAAAGCCATTGGCAAAACGGTTATAACTGGCGGTCGGCATAATCGACAAATCGGCACGCACGCTATCGAGTAACGCCAATAACTGGGGATAGTCGGGTGCTGGGTTTTTGGCATGAATTAACAAATCAAATAGCGCAAACTCCAGTTGGCGCAGGGTTTGCATGCCGCTTTGGAAATTTTTGGCAGCGAGCATACTTTGTAGCATGCGCTCTGGCAACGTTTCACCGGTATCGACATGCCGACTGATTAATGCAATCCCTTCAGGGTGCCATGCCCAGTTTTCCATAAACTGACTGGGTAGCTCAACTGCATCCCACTCGACGCCATTCACGCCTGCCACATCGCCCACATTCACTTTAGTAAGCAGATGGTGCAGCCCATGTCCAAACTCATGAAAGAGCGTTAACACTTCATCATGGGTTAATAAACTGGGTCTGCCGCGCTGTGCACCCGTTGGCGCAGGGCTAAAGTTTGCCACCATAAAACAAACGGGTAACTGCTGATATCCGCTATCATTGTGTTGATAACGCGCTTGAAAACCACTCATCCATGCGCCACCGCGTTTGCCCGGACGGGCATATAAATCAAAATAAAAACCACCGATAAGCTGCTGATGTTCATCAAAAACTTGATAAAAACGCACGTCATCATGCCAGCGCTGTGTGCTTGCAGTTTTATCTTCAATCTTGATGCCATACAGTTTTTGCACAATCTCAAATAAACCTGCGATGACTGTCGGCAATGGGAAGTACGGACGCACTTGTTCTTGCGATAGATTAAATTGACGTTGTTTAACCTTTTCTGCCAGATACGCCGTATCCCAAGGTCGTACCTCATCGCCCTCATCACCGATGCCAAACGCCAACCCTTCAACTTGTAGTTGTTTTAAATCCTGCATGGCAAAGGGTCGTGCCTTGTCTGCCAAATCCCGTAAAAATTGCTCTACAGTGTCGACATTGTCCGCCATTTTGGTGGCAAGCGATAATTCAGCAAAATTGTCATAGCCCAATAACTGGGCTTTTTGTGCGCGTTTTGCCAAGATATCCGCCATGATATCGGCATTGTTAAATTCTGGCTGCGCTGACAATTCAGAGGCACGGGTGACATACGCACGATACAAGGTTTCGCGTAACTCGCGGTCATCGGCATAGGTCATCACCGCAAGATAGACTGGGATATCAAGTGTCGCGACATAAGGCGTTGCCAATACTTGTTCAGGGAATTTTTCTGTGTATCGCCTGCCCGCATCTGCCAGCATGGCAAGCGCAGATTCAGGCAGTCCTGCCAGTTGCGATTCGCTTAACGGTAAAAAGTAGCTTTGGGTGCCATCGAGCACATTATCGGAGAATTTAGCCGATAACGTAGATAACTCGCTGGCAAGCGTGGCAAATTGCTGTTTTTGCGCCTGAGCCAAACCCACACCGGATAACTCAAAACTTTGTAGCGCCAAGGTCAACGAGCGTTGTCTTGCAGGCTCTAAACGCGCAAAAAATGACTGATCGCTCACCACGCGCTGATAGCGTTGATAGAGCGGGAGATGTTGACCAACCGCTGTGCCATAAGCAGAAAGCGCGGGCAATAATGCATGATGCAGCGCACGGATTGGCTCATCACTGACCACGCTATTTAAGTGCGATAGCAAGCCCCAACTGCGGTCTAATGCCAAATTCACATGGTCAAAGGCGATAATATCATTGAGCGCTTGCTGGCTGCTGAGCTGTGCATCGTTAACTTGGCTATTAGCTTGCCCAGCTGTATTATCGAGGTTATCGAGGTCAGCTTCATCATCGAGCATAGTCAAAAACGCATGTCCATTCGCCAACGCCTCATCGATTGCCGTCTTGAGTCGCTCAAGCGCTAATTGATTAAATTCAACAAGGTGCAAATTTTTTGTCGGATTTTCTACATCGTTGGTCATACTGTTTTCCAATTTTTTATCGCTCGTTGATGATTGAGAGTACAAGTCGTCATTGCCCGAAATTTTAGCATAAAAACCGCAACGCTTGGCAAAGCTACCCCATTTTGCTACCCATTTTACTACATAGGTTTGCGACATAAATGTCGACAACCATTATATTGTGACAATTTTTTGTCAAAACAAGCCAGCGGTACAATTTCACGTTAAAATAATGCCATGTTTATCACTGTGATTTTATTATGCGCTCACTAACACCTAAAAAAATAACACCTAACCCAGTAGCATCAAACGAAGTAGCAGGCGCCCAACCACCAAAAAACAGCCTAATCATCACCAGTTATAACATCCATAAAGGCATGTCACCCCTCAATCGTTTTGTCAAAATGGCAGGCATCGCCGCTGCCCTTAACCAAGTGCAATCTGATATTATCTGTTTGCAGGAAGTTCAAGGTCAAAATCTCAAACGCGTGGTGAAATACAATGAATTTCCCGACCAGTCCCAACATGAATGGTTTGGCGAGTATTTACAGCTTGAAAACAGCTATGGCAAAAACGTCGAATATAATCACGGTCATCATGGCAATGCGGTGCTAAGTCGCCATCCGCTCGACCCCAAACACAATGTCAATATCACAGTGAGCCGCCTTGAGCAGCGGGGTGTGTTGCACTGCGAAATTCAGCCCAAAGGCTGGCATACGCCCATTATCGTGCTTTGCGCGCATCTAAACCTGATGGAGAATGACCGTGAAAAACAATATGAGGTGATGAGCCAGTATATCAATAACGAAATCGACCCATCCACGCCGCTGATATTGGCAGGCGACTTCAATGACTGGAAAAAATTATCCTGTCAAAAGCTTGGCTGTGACCTTAATTTACAAGAAGCCGTGCTGACCCACCATGGTAAATTACTGCCCACCTTCCCTGCCAAACTCCCGGTATTAAGCCTTGACCGTATCTATGTGCGCAACCTACAAGTACACCGTGCTTGGGTGCATAAGGGACAACCTTGGTCAAATCTCTCTGACCATTTGCCGGTTAGTGCCGAAGTCAGTCTGCGGCCAGATTAAACATTAAAAGATTAACAGATTAAATTTGCATGATTTTTGCATGATTTTTGCACAAAGGTAGCCTACCAATTTTTATAGACACGACTGTCAATTTTTGTCCTAGCAAAACCCGATTGGACGTTTTAGGCCACAGGCTTTAGACGTCAGACTTTACACGTCGGTTAGCCAAATTGACGCTACACTGGAAATCCCCATGCAACCAAAATTACTCATTATTTTTGCGATATTAGGCATCACCGCACTCGCTATTTTTAACCTAATATCATCACATCGTACTCAGCAAGTCATTGCATCAAACCAAGCCAATAGTAGTGCCGCCTCGGCACCCTTAGCCATAGCATCAAACGATACGTCATCGATTGGGGAGCAGCCTAAACAAGTGCTTGATAAGGCAACAACAGATTTGAATCAAGCAGCCCAAACGTCATCCAACAATTTGGCGAGCGCAGAAAAAACCACGCAATAATAACTTGGCGTATTAGCTGCTAGTACCGCCAAGCAAGACTGGTTAAAGGGCAGCAAGTGGCTAATATTAAATCGCTATTATTAAATGGCTAAGATTAAGTAGTCAAAAACGTTTTTTGTTTTAGCAGGTATTTTTCTGAACGATAAAAAAAGGGCAAATTGTATTGCCCTTTTTTTCATTAACGAGATTTATTGCGCGCGTTACTTTTATTTCTAGCGCTTTTTGCTTTCCTGACATTCTCATTTGGCTTAGATTGAGCGTTAGGATTAGATGGCGCGTTGGGATTGGATTGAGCGTTAGGATTGGATGCCGCTTGCGATTGACCGCGACTTTTGCCTTTACCGCGATTATTAAATGACGATTTTTCCAGCTGTGCCACCAAATCAAAATCAATCTGCTGGGTCTCCATATTGACGGCAGCGACTTTGACACGGATTTTATCATCGAGTCCAAACACCAGTCCTGATTTTTCACCGAATAACTGCTGCGCCTTGTCATCATATACAAAGTAATCTTCGCCCAAATGCGAGATATGAATCAAGCCATCAATGAATAAATCGGTGAGGGTCACAAACAAGCCAAAATTGGTCACTGTCGTAACTACTGCATCAAATGCTTCACCGATATGGTCTTTCATATAATGGGCTTTGAGCCACTGCTCAACAAAACGGCTGGCTTCATCGGCACGGCGTTCTGTCATTGAGGTCTGTTCACCTGCATCTTCTAGTGACCAATCTGGCAGCGGCGCCTTTTTACCCGTCACTTTCGCTTTGATGGCACGGTGTAGCATCAAGTCGGGATAACGGCGAATCGGTGAGGTAAAGTGGCTGTATGCCTCATACGCCAGCCCAAAGTGTCCGATATTGGTCGGTGCATAGTTGGCTTGCTGCATGGAGCGCAGTAGCACGCTATGGATACTAATCGCATCAGGGCGCTCGCGTGTCGCTTCAATGATACGCTGATAATCTGCCTGTGTCGGGTTTTCTTCAGGAAATGACAAACCAAAATGCTTCACAAAGTCACTGACACGAGCGGCTTTTTCTGCCTCTGGGGTATCATGATTGCGATACAAGACCGGCAATTCATGCTTGAGCGAAAATTCAGCCGCGCAGGTATTTGCCAATAGCATCATCTCTTCGATGAGCTTATGCGAGTCACCCCGCGTCCGCGGCACAATGGCGCTGATTTTGCCGGCTTCATCAAACTTGATATAAGTCTCTTGGGTTTCAAATTCTATCGCATGGCGCTGTTCGCGTTTGACCAATAGCACTTTGTACAAATCATACAGCACATCAATTGATTTTTTGACCGCTTTATTACCGGTGATAGTGACAGGCACTTCGGCTTTGGGCGTTTCCCCTTGAACTTGGGCAAAATAATCATTGACTTGGTTATAAGTCAATCGCGCTTGAGAGTGCATCACGCTTGGATAAAACTCATAGCTGGTCACGTTACCGCTACGCGATAGTATGATGTCGGCTACCATACACAAGCGGTCAACACTTGGGTTTAAAGAGCAAAGACCGTTGGAGAGTTTTTCAGGGAGCATCGGCACCACAAAATGCGGGAAATACACCGATGTACCCCGCTCATAGGCTTCTTGGTCAAGTACCGAGTTGGCAGTCACATAATGACTGACATCGGCAATCGCGACCACCAAGCGATAGCCACCGCCGCGACGTTTTTCGGCATAGACGGCATCATCAAAGTCGCGCGAGTCTTCGCCATCAATGGTGACTAGCGGCAACGTACGTAAATCGATACGGTCTTGATAGTCTTTTTGTGTCGGCTCTTTATACGCATCGACTTGTTGCATGACGTTTGGGCTAAACTCATGGGGAATATCATAATTTAGCAGCGTGGTTTTGATAATCAATTCACGCTCGTTATCATCGACCAAGCTTTCAGTAATTTTTCCCGTCGCGTATTCATGTTGGGTGGGATAGTCGATGATATCGACTTTAACGGGGTCGCCAATTTTGAGTTGTAGCGCTTCGACGTTTTCTTCGGTCACCGTAATCGGTTGATGATTGTTTGGGCTAATGAGTGCTACAAAATAACCGTCGTCATCTTTTGCAAGTTTACCGATATATTGTAGCTGGGCATGGGACACCACCGACAGCACACGACCCATCATACGACCACGGTTGTCGGTGCTAGTAGCGATGGCTTTTACTTTATCGCCATGAAATACCCAGCGCATTTCAGTTTCATTCAAAAACAAATCCGGCATATCGTCGAGCACGACAAAGCCAAAGCCTTTGGCATGGGCAGCGACCACGCCTGTCACGGCATCATTGTCAGTCAATGGGCGATAAATATAAGGATTGCCACCGTCGGCATCACGGCTTAATTGTCCATCACGCAGCATGGCTTTTAAGCGGTTGCCCAGTGCGTCGTACTCGTCATCATCTAAATCAAAAATCGTCGCAAGCTCATGTTGGGTAGCTTGTCCGCGCTCAAGTAGGGTTTGCAAAATCAGTACGCGGCTTGGAATCGGGTTGTCATAGTTGGCTGCTTCAGCAGCGGCATTGGGGTCTTGCCAATTTTTCATATTGTTGTCGTCTTTTTTTATCATTTAAACTTTTAAACTTTGTCAGTCAAATTATTTTATCATTTTCGTTAAATGCTAGGGGAAGTATTATCCATCACAGCGATAAAATCATGTTAAAATTTTGTTGCTAAGCTTAGTTTTAGTTCAGGCTTTAGCTCAGCTTAGGTTGCTTTAGGCTTTATCGCATTGTATATGGGTGCGTTGCAAGCGTTTTTAAATGGTGGGTTTTTAAATGGTTCTTTTTAAGTTTTAATTAAGCTTTAATATAGCTGGCTTCGATAGCGAAAATATAGTTGGCTTCGATAATGAGTGTTCAATGGCTAACGGTGAATCACCACAGCGATATAGAGCGATATAGATTGGTCAAAAAAATAACAGAGGGGAACCCATGAAATCAAGAATTTTAGCCGTTGGACAAAAAATGCCAGCTTGGGTGCAGACGGGATTTGACGACTATTATAAACGTATTCAGCCCATGCTTAGCACCGAAATCGTTGAAATCCCCGCCTGCAAACGTACCAAAAACCCCTCGCCTGCCGAACTTGAAAAATATGCCATCACCGAAGGCGGGCTAATTTTGCAAGCGCACCAAGCCAAAAATTCAGCAGGCAAACGCGAGCAGCTGATTTGCCTAGACGTACGCGGTAAGAATCTATCAACCGAAGCGTTAGCGGCTAAAGTTGGCGAAGCCATGCAGCTGGGTGACGACATGGCGTTTGTGATTGGGGGTGCTGATGGCATTTCAAAAGAGGTATTAGCCCATGCGACATTCAAATGGTCGTTGTCCAATCTCACCTTGCCGCATCCGCTCGTGCGTGTGCTACTGATAGAGCAGCTGTACCGCGCTATGACCATTATCCATCATCATCCGTATCATCGCGGTGATTATTTTTAAGTTTTTCCAGTCAACCTGTTATGTTTGATTATGTATGAAATCGCTAACATGGCTTGTTTTTGCGAATTTTTCCCTTATTTAACCTATTTAATCCTTTTTAGTTAATCCTTATTAATTCATTAGCATTTCTATTTATCACTGCAACTTTAAGAAAATTGATGGAAAAAACCGAAAAACAACCAATCAGCCTGCAGCCATTTTTATCCAACACACCGTACCCGCTTTATACCTTGCCCAGTTTGTTTATCTCACATGGGGCGCCGACGATTGCCATCGAAAACAACCGTACTACCCAAGCGCTGAATAAATTTGGGCAAAATCTGCCAAAACCACGCTTGATTATCATCATTTCTGCGCATTGGCAAAGCCAGCATCTAGAAATCAATGGCAATGCGGCCCCCGCTACTTGGCATGATTTTAGCGGCTTTCAAAAAGCACTGTATACAATCGATTATCCTGTCAAAGGCGATAGCCTGATTGCTGAGCAGCTGGCACAGCAGTTGCAGGCTTTGGGCGTTAGCACGTCGGTCAATCGACTGCGTCCGTTTGACCATGGGGTATGGTCGCCACTGGTGCATTTGTATCCGCAGGCAGATGTGCCGATTGTGCAGCTTTCGCTGCCGCAGCATTTTGATAGTTATGCGTGTTTCCAGCTGGGGGCTTTATTGGCGCCGCTGAGGGCAGAGCAAATATTAATCATCGGCTCTGGCAGTGTCACCCATAATTTGGCGCAGGTACAGTTTGATAGTGGTGAGGTGGATGCTGAGGCACGTGAATTTAAATATTGGTTGATTCATCAACTCAAACAACATATGCCAACGGCTTTAGATTGGCGGTCACATCCATTTGCCCATCACAATCACCCCACCCCTGAGCATTTATTGCCGTTATTTTTTGCGGCAGGTGCAGGCACAAAGATGAGTATCGTGCATGAAAGTTTTGCCCATTTTAGTTTGGGTATGGATGTGTATCGGTTTGACTAACCCTTAGTCCACATCCGCCACATCGAGATTTTTGTCGATTTGAAATACCAAAAATGCGCCGATAGTCATGAGCATAAACATGGTAATACCCAGTTTGGCAACCGGATTAAAGGGCAGGATATTTAATACTAATCCGCCAAAAATACCGACGACAAAGTTAAGTGAGCCTTGCAAGGCACTCGCCATGCCAGCACGGCGTTTTTGAAATGCCAAAGCAATGGCACCTGAATTGGGCTGAGTGAGTCCTAACCCTGCAATACAACAAAAAATACTGGCGAGCACCAACGGCAGCCAAGCTTGCGTGCCAAAGACTAAACCCAGCAGCATCAAGCTCGCGGCTGCAATTACTTGCATCACTGCCCCAAATCGCAGCAAGCTGACTAGACGATAACGGTTCACCAGCCATTGGTTGACCTGTGTCAACCCAATAAAACCTGCCGCATTCATGCCAAAAATCCAACTAAAATGCTGCGGCGTGACCCCATATCCTTCCATAATTAGCTCAGGTGCTGCGCTGATATACACAAACATCGAACCCATCAGCAGCCCTGCGCCAATCGCAGGATAATTAAACTGGGTGTCTTTAAGCAAATCCCAGTATTGACTGAGCACGTCATTCATCGGACGGTTGTTGCGAAACTCATCGGTCAAGGTTTCATGCAAAAACAGCCGGGTCAGCACGATATTTAAAATGCCAAACCCTGCCAAAAACCAAAAAATCACCCGCCAACTGGCGACTTTTAACAGCAACGACCCTAGGCTTGGTGCCAAAATCGGCGCAATCCCCATCACTAGGACCATTAGCGAAAATGCCTTTGCCATTTGCTTGGGATGCAAGCGGTCACGAATCATTGCCCGCGACACCACCGTTCCCACACACGCGCCCAACGCCTGCAGCGTTCGTGAGACAAACAACACGTATTCATTGGTGGTCGTGGCACACATCACCGAAGCAATCACATACAGTACCATGCCCACATACAAGGGCTTGATGCGCCCAATTCGATCCGAAATCGGACCATAAAACAACTGCCCGACCACCAAGCCCACAAAATAAGCAGGCACCGAATTGGACATAAAAGCCGTTGCCACCCCAAAATCTTGTGCCATACTGGGCAAGGCCGGCAAATACATATCAATCGACAGCGGGCCGATGGCAATAATCAACCCCAAAATCATAATCCAAACGGTTGGATAGTCTAAGTCGTGCGATGGCTTAGGGTGCGGTGTTGGCGGTAGGTTCATAGTGATCAATTTAAATAAAAAAGCGCGTCTAAATAAAAAAGCAGGCAAAAATCATAAGTCGGCTATTATAAACAAATTTTCCTAAAATATTTTTCGTTATCGTTTAGTTTATGTGAGCAATCAACCATGCAGATTGGCTAAAACACCCCATAAAAAAGGCAGCCTTTGCTACCTTTTTTAGCAAATACATGGACAGCTTACTGCAAAAAAGTACCCAAACGTTGACCCATTGTCACCGGCACTGAATTATAAAGACCTGCGCCCCAAGCCATGCCCGCTGATTTTGGTAATACCACAATCGCCGTTGAGCCCAAATAAAACCGCCCAAGCTCATCGCCTTTTTTCAACGTCATGTGATGGGTTTGACGCTGCACGCGATCGCTACGTTTGATTTTGCCTGTGGCCACTGTTTCAATCCCTGCTACAATCATCGCCCCGACTAGCACAACGCAAGCTTTACCAAATTCGGTATCAAACACACACACGCAGCGCTCATTACGGGCGAACAAATCGGTAATGTTTTCAGCGGTCTCGTTATTGACCGAGAATAGCTGTCCTGGCACATAGATGGTTTCTACCAAAGTACCGTCAAATGGCATATGCACGCGGTGATAATTGGTCGGTGCCAAATACACGGTGACAAAACTCCCCTCTTGCATGGCTTTGCCAAGTTCATAATCCGCGAGCAATTGCCCAACTTCATACGATTTGCCTTTGGCCTGTAGGATTTGGTCTTTATCGATTTGCCCCAATTGCGATATCATGCCATCTGCAGGACAGATCAGCGCATTTGGGTCATCATCAATCTTGCGCGCGCCGTCTTTGAGCTCACGGGTAAAAAAATCATTAAAACTGTCATACTGAGAAAGACTACCGCGCGCATATTCCTCTAGCTTGATGCCATACACCGAAGCAAAGGTACGAATAAAGGTTTTTTTCACCATCGGATGACGGCTTTGGGCAATGCGACCTGCGATTTCACTGATTTTTTGTTGTGGGACAAGCGATTGTAACGTCGTAAACAAGGTCATAAATTACTCGAGATTGGTATTTTAAAGTTGGCTTATTATAATCAAAATCCCCCTTAGAATCACGGTATATTAAACACTGGGCTACGAGTTAAGCGACAAGCTAGCTTTTAAGTTAAGCCGCTTACGCTCAAACTGACGGATAGGAAAAATCATGAAAGCAGTACTACAACGGGTGAAATTTGCCAAAGTAGCAGTCAACCAAGCGCCTCACCCACAACAAATCGTCGGCGAGATTGCCCATGGCGTACTTGTCTACCTTGGACTTGGGCATGATGATACGCTTGCGATGGGGCAAAAAATGATTGATAAAATCCTCACCTATCGCGTATTTGAAAATGAGCTAGGCAAAATGGATAAAAACGTGCAACAGGTTAATGGCGGTTTACTGTTGGTGTCGCAGTTTACCCTGCTTGCCAATACCCAATCGGGTAGACGTCCTGATTTTAAGCCCGCGATGGCGCCCGACACTGCCAAAGCTTTGTTTGCTCAGATAGTCGCATATGCCAAGACGCAATATGCGGCCGTGCAGACAGGCGAATTTGGCGCAAACATGCAAGTCAGCAGTTGCAATGATGGTCCGATAAATTTTATTTTTGAACTATGATACGACCTGTGTTAAGTACCAAAAATTGAGTGAAACCCCGAATTTTTTACAACACCACAAATAAAACCCTTAAAAACTTATCGTTGTCATTTTTCTGTCATATTCTGAAGTTGTAATATGGTCATTGTAATATTATTGTCATAAAATTATTTTGGTAAACAGTTGCCTATTTTATCGCTTGAGAAATTTATGAAAAATGAAACTATTTTGGTAGTGGAAGATGAGCCTGCCATTCGAGAAATGATCGTGACCACATTAGAGATGGCAGGATTTGATTGTTTGCAAGCCTCAGAAGTCTCTCAAGCCCATCATTTGGTGGTCGATCATCGTCCTAACCTTATCTTATTAGATTGGATGCTACCCAATGGGCTATCAGGCATTGATTTATGCCGCCGCCTGAAAAAAGATGAAATGCTCTCTGAAATTCCTATCATCATGCTCACCGCCAAAGGCGAAGAGGACAACAAAGTTCAAGGACTTGACGCAGGGGCAGATGACTATATCACCAAGCCGTTTTCCACCCGTGAATTGGTTTCCCGTATCAAAGCGGTATTGCGCCGTAGTAGCGCATTGTCAGGCGAAAAACCCATTGACGTAGGCGGCTTGTCGCTTGACCCTGCCAGTCAGCGCGTGAGTGCCAATAACAAAGCGGTGGATATCGGACCGACAGAGTATCGGCTACTTGCTTTCTTTATGAGTCATCCTGAGCGCGCTTATACCCGCACCCAGCTACTCGATCAAGTGTGGGGTGGCAATGTGTATGTCGAAGATCGTACCATTGACGTGCATATCCGCCGCCTGCGTAAAGTGCTTGAGCCATTTGGGTTTGCGGACTATATCCAAACTGTACGTGGCACAGGCTATCGCTTTTCTAATAAAATCGACTAACAATAGCCTGATTAGGGCGTGTCCCTATTTGGATAATGAGGCTAAAAATAGACTAAATCGCCAGCAAAACAAGGCAAATTGTGCAGATAATATTGGAATATTGTCAAACAATTTAACGCAGTTTTGCCAGATTTAGGCATTTTTAGGCCATTAAAAATACTTTGTTCCGAATTAGGGACACGCCCTAATTGCATTGAAATTTTTGCCAACTTATCCCAACTTCGTTATAGTAAGCTGTCTCAATGGATGCTAGAAAAATTAATATGTGGGCGAGCATTTCACCCGTCGTGACAGCTGGGGTTGCCGGGCTGTTGATTGGCGGGCTATTAGGGTTTTGGGGTTGGGGACTGGTGATAGGGCTTTGCCTGTATCAGCTATATTTTTTATGGTCGATACAACGCTTTAAAGCATGGTATAACAAAAACCCCGATGAGCCGCCGCCTGCGTTTGAGCCCAACCTTAATGTCATCGCCAGTAATATCTACCAAGTCAATCGCCAAGAGAAATTGGCGCATCAGCAAACCGTTTCGCTGGTGCAAAAAGTGCGTGACTCACTGAGCGCATTGCAAGACTCGATTATTCTGATTGATAAAAACGACTGTATCGAATGGTGGAACAACTCTGCCGAGCGGCTTTTTCATTTTAAAGCGCCCGACCAAGGTCGCAATGTGTTGACCATTATTCGCAACCCACTTTTTCATCAATATTATCACCACATTGAAGACTATCCCGATGGTGTGCGTATCCATAGCCCGTCTAATATCGAGCGCTATGTGCAGTGTAAGATTACCAAATTTGGGCAAGAAAAATTACTGCTGATTTATGATGTCACCCGTTTTCAGCACTTAGAACAAATGCGAAAAGACTTTGTAGCAAATGTTTCGCATGAACTTCGCACGCCGCTTACCGTCATCATGGGGTATGTGGAGACTTTGAGTGAACAGCCTGAGTTAGATCCGCGTATTGCTCGCGCGTTTACTCAGATGATGCAGCAAAGTCAGCGCATGAATAACATCATCAATGACTTACTGTTATTATCTCGGCTAGAGAACGATGAAAAACCCACTGAGCCCAAAGACATTGATATTCCTAAAATGCTAATGCAATTGTTTGACGACGCGCAGATGTACAACAAGTCATACGACCATATGATTCATTTGCATATCGACAGCACGTTACATATTTTGGGTTATGAAGATTATCTGCGAAGTGCGCTCAGTAACCTGATTACCAATGCCATGAAATACACCCCCAAAGGTGGCGAGATTAGTATTAGCTGGCATGAGTGTGACGCGGGGGTATGTTTTAGCGTGACCGACAATGGCATTGGCATCGAGCAGCGCCATATTCAGCGCTTAACCGAGCGTTTTTATCGCGTGGACACGGGTCGAAGCCGTGAGACAGGGGGTACCGGTTTGGGGCTAGCGATTGTCAAGCATGTCTTGTATCAGCACCATGCCACCCTTGATATCACCTCCACAGTTGGCAAAGGCTCAACCTTCACGGTGACCTTTCCAAAATCTGCCAGTATTCCAACCCAATCCCTTAATCCTGCAATCCCACAAAGTTAAAATTTACTTGTGGCTGACGCCCTTGCATGATATCCGCAATCGCTTTTGCTGAGCCGTTCGAGTGCGTCCAGCCCAAAGTGCCATGTCCGGTGTTGAGATACAAATTATCAATGCGTCCTTGGCGATTGACCGCGCGACCGATAATCGGCACATTTGACGGTGTCATCGGTCGCAGCCCTGTCCAATAATTTGGCTGGGTCAAATCTACCGCATCCCCAAACACCTCTCTCACCCGCCGCGTAATCGCTTGGCAACGAATGGGATTGAGCTCAAGGTTAAAACCGTTAAATTCAGCCGTTCCTGCTACTCGCAAGCGATCGCCTAAGCGCGAGTACACCAGTTTAAACTCATCATCAATCAAGCTCACATAAGGTGTCTCATGGGGTCGCAACACGGGGTACGTGGCTGAATAACCTTTGGCAGGATAGATAGGTAGATTGATACCCAATGCTTTGACTAAGGCAGGACTATCACTCCCTAACGCCAGTACATACGCATCGGCGGACAGTATCTGTGACTGCGCTGGCAAAGCAGCATTGTCTTTGCTGTCAACAGACATTACTTCCACACCGTCAATGTGTTGGTTATGATAGACAAGTCGTTTGATGGCGGTATTATATAAGAATGTTACCCCTTGCTGCTGACAAAGTTTTGCCAAGCGATGGGTGAATTTTTGGGCATCCCCCGATTCATCAAGTGCGGTATAAGTCGCCCCAACCAATTCTTTGCCAATACCAGTTAACGCAGGCTCTAGCTCTATCGCTTTATCCACACTAATCACTTGCCGATCACAACCCAATTGCTGCATCCGCTTAGTGGGTGCTATCGCTGCTTGAAACTCAGCATGATCGGTATAAAAATGCATAATACCGCGTGTCAGACAGTCATAATCAATGCCCGTTTGCGCCCTGACTTCGCCCAGTATCTGCCGAGAGTATAATCCTAAATTGACCATCTGCACCAAATTAGCATCGGCACTTTTCGCATTGCACTGCTGCAAAAACTGCCAACCCCATCGCCACAGCGCCATATCAGGGGCTGTATCTTGCGCTGTACTGCCGGGCAAACCCAATAACCGACGCCAGCGAAACAACAATGGCGCATCTTCTCGCAATAACCATTTTAGCGCTTTATAGGGTGTATCAGGATTTGCCCAAGGCGTGGCATGTGACACAGATATTTGCCCACCATTGGCAAACGATGTTGACAATGCCGCGCTACTTTCACGCTCGATTACCGTTACCTCAAACCCTGCTTGTCGTAGCTGCCAAGCAGTGGTGACACCCACCACCCCTGCACCAAGCACGATTACCTGCTTTGTCATAACTTGCCTTACTGTCATTAGCTGATGAATATGTATAGATGAAAAATATAGATTGACTAGCAATCAATAAAAAGCCCCCAGTTATCATGGAGGCTTTTTTTCATTTATAAATAACATGGGCTGAAATTTTAATCTATCAGCGTGGGCACAAACCGTTATTTGCTTAATTTACTGCTGATTTCACGTAGCAATAGTACTTCTTCTGAAGGTTCTGGTGCAGCCGCTTCTTGTGCTTCGCTTTGACGGCGTAGGCGGTTCATGGCTTTCACCAACATAAAAATGATAAATGCCAAAATAATAAAGTTGATTAAAATGGTGATAAAATTACCGTAAGCAAACACAGGCACGCCCGCTTTTTTCAGCGCATCATACGTCATAGCGGTGCCTGCCGGTACATCACCTAACACCATAAACATATTGGTAAAGTCGATTCTGCCGCCCATAATCGCAGAGATAATCGGCATAATAATATCTTCTACCAATGACGTCGTGATTTTACCAAATGCGCCGCCGATGATGACACCCACTGCCAAATCCATCACATTGCCTTTGAGGGCAAACTCTTTAAATTCTGACATCATACTCATATAACTTCTCCTACTTTCAAAATAATTGCTACCATCGTTGACTAAAAAGCCCTTATCATCATAAGGAATTTTATAAAATTTTAAACCTTTGCTTTGCAAGTGTGTAGATTGAATTAAAAAAGCTTGTAACAGGTACAAGCTTTTTGTAGATAAATGTTAGGCTTTTTCAAAATTTTATAGCTTAAATTTGCTATTATTTACGACCGTTACGTTTACGCTCATTTTCAGTCAAGTATTTTTTGCGTAGACGAATTGATTTTGGTGTCACCTCAACCAACTCATCATCTTCAATAAATTCAAGCGCTTGTTCGAGGGTAAAAATGATTGGCGGCGTTAAAATAATCGCATCATCGGTACCACTGGCGCGCACGTTCGTCAACTGTTTTGCTTTGGTTGGATTGACTACCATGTCATCGCTACGTGAGTTTTGACCAACAATCATGCCTTCATAGACTTCAGTTTGTGGTGATACAAACATACGACCGCGTTCTTGAAGGTTAAATAGCGCATAGCCCAATACCGTACCATTCACCATAGAAATCAACACCCCATTTTGGCGTTTTGCCACATCACCTGTTTTCACAGGACCATAATGTGAGAAACTTGAAGTCATGATACCGGTACCTGAGGTAATGGTTAAGAACTCAGAGCGAAAACCAATCAAACCACGTGACGGTACCACCGCTTCAATACGGATACGACCTTTACCGTCAACTTCCATATTGGTCAATTCGCCTTTACGGTAGCCCATTTGCTCCATTACCGCGCCTTGGTGCTGTTCTTCAACGTCAAAAATCACATTTTCAAATGGCTCTTGTTTCTCACCCTCGATTTCACGAACAATCACTTCTGGACGTGATACACCCAGTTCAAAACCTTCACGGCGCATATTCTCAATCAATACAGATAAGTGAAGTTCCCCACGACCTGATACTTTAAATTTATCAGGACTGTCGGTATCTTCTACGCGAAGTGCCACGTTATGAATCAACTCACGTTCTAGGCGTTCACGAATATTGCGTGACGTTACGAATTTACCTTCTTTACCCGCAAACGGTGAGTTGTTCACTTGGAAAGTCATTGATACTGTTGGCTCATCGACACTTAACGGTGGTAAGGCTTCTACGTTTTGTGGATCACAGATAGTATCAGAAATATTTAACGCATCGATACCCGTGATACAAACGATATCACCTGCCTGCGCCATAGGTACTTCGATACGGTCAAGACCATGGTAACCCATGATTTGTAAGATACGGCCGTTGCGTTTATTACCTTCTTTATCCACAATCGTTACAGGCGTATTGGTTTTAACTGACCCACGCTGAATACGACCGATACCAATCAAACCTTTGAAGTTATCATAATCAAGGCTCGAAATCTGCATACGGAATGGACCGTCCGTATCCACCTGTGGTGGCTCAACGACATTTACAATGGTCTCAAACAATGGCTGCATATCTTCTGCAAGCTCGTCAGGCGATAACCCTGCAATACCATTCATGGCAGAGGTATAAACGATGGGAAAATCTAGCTGCTCATCTGTCGCACCCAAATTATCAAACAAATCAAACACCTGATCCATGACCCAGTCTGGACGTGCGCTTGGTTTGTCAATTTTATTAATCACCACGATTGGCTTTAAGCCACGGGCAAAGGCTTTTGAGGTCACAAAACGGGTTTGTGGCATAGGACCATCAACGGCATCAACTAATAACAATACACAGTCCACCATCGACATCACGCGTTCAACTTCACCACCGAAGTCGGCGTGACCGGGGGTGTCGACGATGTTAATACGGTATTCAACGCCGTCTTTAGGATTGGTCCATTTGATGGCCGTATTTTTGGCTAAAATGGTAATACCACGCTCTTGCTCTAATGCGTTAGAGTCCATGACGCGTTCAACTTCTGCGGCACGCTCACCAAAAGTACCTGATTGTTGTAACAGTTTATCGACTAGAGTAGTTTTACCATGGTCAACGTGGGCAATAATCGCAATATTGCGAAGATTTTTGATTGAATCTGACATAAAAAAATAGCTCTTGAAAATTCGGCTAGGAAGGAAAATTAAAACACGCGGTAGTATAACATCTTATCGTTAAAAATAGATTAAATTTATCTAAGTTGAGTTTATAGCTGATAATAAAAATAAAAAAAGCTACCAACGAGGGTAGCTTTTTTTATTTAATAGCTAATTATTGTACATTCATGTCTTTAGTTTGAACGGTTGTGCTAGATTTGTTACCAGTGATGATAGCATATACACGACGGTTCATTGCACGACCTTCAGCAGTGTTGTTGTCTGCGATTGGGCGGTCATAACCGTAACCCACTGTGCTAATACGTTGTGGTGCAACACCAAATTGGTTAACTAACATTGATTTAACCGCATTTGCACGTGCTTCAGACAAACGTTGGTTGTAACGCGCAGATGGACCAGTTTTTGAAGCATGACCTTCAATTGAAGCTGTTGAATTTGGATATTCATTCATTTTTTCAGCAACTTTTTGGATTTCTGGTTTGTACTGATCTTTGATGACAGTTTTGTCATTATCAAAGAATACACGTAATTCCATACGTAATGCGTCATCAGCTGTGATTTCACGTGGGCAACCATCAGCATCTACAACAACGTTTAATGGGGTACCTGGGCATTTGTCAACGCTATTTAACACGCCATCTTGGTCGTCATCACCATCAATTAAGATAACTGGTGCAGGCTCAACGGGAGTAGGTTCAACTACTGGCGCTGCTGGTGCCAAGTGACCACCTAGAACCACGTTAAGACCTGCTAATGCTAGACCTTCCCACCAATCGTTATCGAAGTTATAAATCGCACGACCTTCACCACGTAAGCTTAATGCATCATTGATACGGTAGTAAGCACCAAGACCTAAGTTACCAATTGTGTCTTTAGAAGTTTCTTTTCTGCCATCATCAAATGCCATTGAGGTTTTTGATTGACCTGCACCAATTAACACATATGGCTTGAATGGGCTGTTAGTGTAGCCACTAAAAGTTTCAGTACCGATAGTAAAGTTACCTGAGTATGATTTTTGTTCAAAATCCCATCCTCCGTTATCTTTATTACCATTGCTATTCAATGCGTCAGAATCAGTTTCACCGTACTCTAATTCAAGTGCGATAGTAGGTGTCAATTCGATACCGATACCTGCACCAGTGTACAAGTCGTTATCTTGGTGAGTACCTGCGAATTGCTCGCCTTGTTTGTCTTCAGTTTTGCTGATACCGTCTACATAATGATAACCTAATAGTAAAGGTGTAACAGTAACGCCTGCGTTAGCGGCTACTGGCATAACAGCTGCAGCAATAACTGCTAGAGCGATTTTATTTAGCTTCATAGAAGTCCTCCAAAGGATTGGCTTATTTTAAATTAAAATTAACCTGACAGTTAATTCACAAAATAACACATAAAACACATGCAATTTATGAACTTGTTAAATATAGCTTAACGCCTAAAAATTGTGTTTACAACTCTTTTTTTTACATTGCTACACAATATTACACGAACATCACAATATGTTATATTTTTATTTTTTAGTAGCTAAGCTTATTAATAACGCTCGATACTAAGAATTCAACAACCATCATAATGATTCGATATTACACATCAAAACTATACACTTATCTTGAGAAGGATTTTAATACAGTCTATTTAAATTTACCATATCTTAAATTCATACTGTCACTAAATGATACATTCTAGTGACATTCATTTACTTAATGTGTAACTGATACATTTGTCATACCACTAAAACAGTTTTTTTAGATAATGGCTTAACATTAATAATATGGTATAGGTAATTTAACATGTAAACCCATCAATCGGTTTTGAAAACTTCAGTATGTCAGACAGTACTAGCCTCTTGGTCGCTTTTATTAGCTTTGCTGTTATTAGCTTTATAGTCAGCCACCCCTATCTTTTATATCAATATTTGTTTGTTAATTCAGCAAAACTCTCTATAATGATGAACTAAAATCGTTTATTGTGTTATCCCATCATGATCTAGCCGGTAGCTCTAATAGCATGGATGATTCGAAAACCAACGTGTTCTCAATAAAAAGACAGGGATTTACTTTGATTGAAACAGTCGTTGTTTTGGCTGTTTTATCCATCATTGTGGCGATGGCTTCGATTACTATTATTAACAGTTTAAAGCAAATGGAAGCAAAAAACGTTGCTTCAAGCTTAATGAATTTTTTAAGCAGCGCAAAACAAGAGGCGTTGATTTATCAAAACCCTGTGATAGCCTGTGTCGCTAGTGATAGCTTGGCTTGCGTGACAACTGGCGGTCATCAGCTAATTAGCTTTATCGATAAAAACAACAATAACAGCTATGAGGCAGCGGTAGACAAACTCAATCATCAGCTTACGTTAGATTTATCCTGGGGTGTGCTTACGGCAAATATCTCGCTGAATAATAACTACATTATTTTTAAGCCAGAAAACGCTAGACCCATTGGTTATATGGGCAATATTCAATACTGCCCTTTAGATGGTAAGGTCGATAATCGACTAAGGGTAAGTTTTAGTAAAACAGGCATTATTAAATATAAGCCCTACTCAGTTGAACAGTTTAACTGCCCCTAACAGCTAGGCTTTTGCGGTAAATGCTTTTCTCATTGCGACCACCGCTTGGCTAAGCCCCATAAACACACTGTCTGCAATAATGGCATGACCGATGTTTAGTTCATGGATGCCAGCTATACTAGCAATGGGTGCAACGTTTTCACGGGTAAGACCGTGCCCTGCATTGACCAGTAAGCTTGCTTTTGCCTGGTGGGCATGAGTCACGGCTGTTTTGATACGGCTGATTTCATGGCTAATTTTAACTTGGTCATGTTGCAAACAATAGTCAGCATAGGCGCCTGTGTGTAGTTCAATGGCATCTGCCCCCAGCGCAATGCTTTTATCAATTTGTGCCAACTCTGGATCAATAAATAGTGACACTTGAGCGCCGACTTGATGTAACTGTTGAATCGCGATGGCTATTTTGTGCTGATTGCCAATCACATCAAGCCCGCCTTCGGTGGTCAGTTCTTGGCGTTTTTCAGGGACAAAGCACACCCAAGCTGGCTTAACATCACAGGCTATCGCAACCATCTCGTCAGTGACCGCCATTTCAAGGTTCATACGCGTGGTTATGACTTTGGCAAGCCGATAAACATCATCATCTTGAATATGACGACGATCTTCACGCAAATGCAGCGTAATACCATCCGCCCCTGCCTGCTCACAAATTAACGCACCTGCCACAGGATCGGGATACGCCACACCGCGCGCTTGACGCAGGGTTGCAATGTGGTCGATATTCACACCGAGTAAGGGTTGATTGCTGGTCATGACGTTCCCTATTTTGTCTATTATTGATACTGGGTAAGCTGCTGCCAAAGTTCTCGGCTTTGCAAGGTTTGATAATTGAGTAAATTATCCATCAAATGCCGGTGCATGGCACTGATGCTATTGACCAATTGTTTGGCTAAATCAAAATCTTGTTGCATCATTTGGTTAAAGCTCGTTTCATCTTGCAAACATTGATACCAAGTTAACAGCTGCTCACCTGTTAATGCTATGTCGGGTTTATCCAAAGGTAAAACTGGCATAAATCCCTGCTGTAGCTGGTATTGATAACGCTGCGATGGGGCTATTAAATCCCCCAACGCATCTTTAGCAAAATCGAACCCATAGCCTAATTGTTCAAACAATACATTTTCAAAGCGCCTTAAATGCCACTTTAAACGGGTCATGTCATGTGGCGATTGCGCTGGGTCGACAAACAGCGTTGCCATGTTTGCAACGCACTGCTGATATGCTTGCCATATCTCAGCAAACGGCTCTTCAACAGGCAATAGTTTTTGCAAAATCTCATTGAGATACATGCCTGCGTAGAGGCTTTGTCCTCTGAGCGTAATGTGATTTTGCAAAATCTGGCTTTGACTAAAGGTTTTTAGGCTGTTTTTACCATTGCCAAAAAATTGTATGGGGACAAATAGCGGTAAGTTTTTTTTACCGATACCATGTACTACCCCCGACTCTTCACTAAACAGGTAAACCAAACTACGGCTTTCACCATACGGTTTTTGGTGCAGAATATAACCTGTTAGCAGTTGATTGCGCATAGTAGCTTATTTGCCTTAGTGCTTAGTTGCCTTATTTTTTAGTAGCCCAAACTCGTTAGGGCACGCTCATCATCTGACCAGCCTTTTTTGACTTTGACCCACAGCGTTAGCATCACTTTTTTATCAAACATTTTTTCCATGTCTTGGCGCGCTTCGATGCCGATTTGTTTGATTTTTTCGCCTTTATCACCGATGACAATCACCTTTTGACCCTGACGCTCGACAAAAATCGTGGCGTCGATAAAGGTCACGGCTTTACGCCATTTGCCTGTTTTTGGGTCTTGATGCGCGGGCTCATCCTTGAAGGTGTCGATTTGTACCGTTAAATCGTAAGGAATCTCATCGCCCGCTGCCCGCATCACTTTTTCACGAATGATTTCACTGGCTAAAAAGCGCTCCGAACGGTCAGTGACTTGCTCTGCATCATAGATGGGCGCTGCAATCGGTAAATGCTTACCGATGACTCGTACTAGCTCATCTAAGTTATGCGCACGTAACGCAGATACGGGCACGATATCGCTAAATACTTGAGTGTCATGCAGTTTTTGTAGTAGCGCGAACAGCTGAGCTTCGTCCTTAATGGTGTCACTTTTATTAATCACTGCAATCACAGGGACACCCAAATTTTGGACTTTGGCAAACACCAGCTCATCATCTTCCACCCATTTTAGGCTATCAATCACAAACAATACCGCATCAACGTCTGCCAAAGCCGAGGTTGCGGCTTTATTCATACGCTCATTGATAGCGCGCACTTCGCGGCTATGGATACCTGGGGTGTCAACAAAAATCGCTTGTAGTTGCTCGTTGGTCAAAATCCCCATAATACGATGGCGGGTGGTTTGGGGTTTTCGCGAGGTAATCGACAATTTTTGACCCAACACATGATTCATCAATGTTGATTTACCCACGTTTGGACGTCCGACAATGGCTACATACCCCGTGCGAAAATCCACCGCACGCGCGGGCGCTGATTCACTTTGCCCACTAAAGAATTGACTGATGACATCATGGTTGTTGTCCGCTGATGGATTGTCGACAGCTGGGTCAGTGGTTGTTTGTTGGGTAGCGTCTGCTTGGTTAGACATAAAGTGGGATCTCAACATTGGTTTAAAGGGTACAAATTATTGTAGAAGAGTTTTGAGCAAATTTCAGTAAGCATTTCATCAAATTTGGGTGTTGACGGTATAGCAGGTCGGCAAATTAGCGCAGCGGCGGTAACAAATCACTGATTTTAGTCAGCATGGCTTCGGCACAACGCTGCTCGGCAATACGGCGACTTTCCCCTTGTGCTGTGACTAAAGCTTGGGTTGGGGCTATGGGTTTAGCGGTTTTATTGTCAAAAACAATGTCGACTTGGCAGCTGACCACAAAAATTTGATTAGGGGCATTGCCAATGGTTTCGGTCACTTCATAGCGTGGCAGCGCAAGTTGGTGTGCTTGCAACAGCTCTTGTAAACGGCTTTTGGCATCTTTTAGCACTTTTTGTTCTTTCACTTTTTCGAACAAATCTTCAAACCACGCCAGCACACAAGCCTTAACTGTATCAAAATTTTGACTATCAATATAAATAGCGCCAATCAAGGCTTCAACGCTATCTGCCAAGATTGAGGCGCGCTGACGACCACCACCTTTACGCTCGCCCACCCCTAAAATCAAATAATCTGATAGATTGAGCTGCTTTGCAATAATCACCAAGGTTTCTTCGCGCACAAGCGATGCACGTAAGCGACTGAGCCGCCCTTCATTATAGTCGGGATAGCGCAAAAATAAGGCTTCTGCGATGATCACACCAAGTAGCGCATCTCCCAAGAACTCTAATCGCTCATAATTGTGTTCGCTATCAAATGAGCGATGCATGAGTGCCATAATGGGTAAGTTCACATTATCGAACTGATAACCCATTTGATAAAACAGCGCGGTTAATTGACGCACTTGTGGCGGTAATTTTTTGAGATTAAAGGTGGGAATAGTGATTGGTAAATTCATCTGCTTCAAATTGTTAGAAAAGTATTCGCCATTTAAATCATAACATGGCTATCACTTACTTAAGATTGGGGCTATAAGCTCAATAGCTACTAACTATTTAACTATTTAACTTAACTATTTAACTAGGGCTTGGCAACTTTGGCATCTTCTGCGCTAATGGTATCTTCAAAGCGATTGACGATATCGACGTTACCAAAAAAGTTGTTTGCTTCATCGTATTTTAGTTTTACTGACATCGCACCTGGCGTATTATCCACCACTTCCACGACGTCCTCTGCCTTTTGGCTGGCACCGTTGATATGCCATTGGGAATTGACATTACCTAAAAACTCTTTGACGCTCTCTTTATTGTCATTGGACTTTTTAAGTTGCAATGCCAACGATTTTTTGAGTTGGTAGTGACCAACTTGGGCAGGGATAATAGCTAGACCGATTTTGGCACACACGACGATAAGTACAATCATAATCACGATGCCCGTTACGCTGGCGCCGCGCTGATGACTTGGTAGGTTCATGCCATATTCTCCTTTGACCATCGCTCAAGATAGGTTAATGTAAGCTTTAGTTAATTAAATATTCTCAACAATAAAGGCTTTGATATCCAATTTTTTAAAGTAAGCGGCTAGTGTATTGCGCCATTGCGATTAAAGGTGGGTAGACTGAGCCCACTGGCTTTATGCATCCACACATACACGGCTTTACCCGCTAGGTTCTCATCAGCTACAAACCCCCAAAAACGACTATCAGCACTGCGATCACGGTTATCGCCCATCACAAAATAGTGCCCTTTAGGCACTGTTAGTTGCCATTGTTGACCTTGGCTCGCCATCAATTGAGGTGATGCTTGCTGCAAAAAGCTGGCATATTGAAACCAATTTTTGTCACCCAAATAGCGCACCAAATGTTGATGATTGCTACTGGGTGATTCTTGCACGTATTTGGCAGACAATTCTTCTTGATTGCCCAGTTGCGCTGCTTGCTCAGCTGTCACAAGCTCACCGGTCTCAGTTTTACCTGGCGGATAGAGCTGCGCTGTCATCTTAGGGTCGGGGGTAAAGTTGGCTGGCGTGGTCGCAATCGCTTTGCCATTGACGCTTAACTGCCCGTTATTAAAGCTCACTGTATCACCACCCACGCCAATCACCCGCTTGATATAATAAATTTTTGGGTTCTCAGGATAGCGAAATACCACCACATCACCATGCTGTGGCGCGCCCAAATCAAGCACCTTGGTATTGACCAGTGGCAAGCGGATACCATACGCGTATTTGTTGACCGCAATAAAATCGCCTGTGTAAAGCGTCGGCACCATCGACGATGATGGAATATTAAACGGCTCAATCAAAAACGAGCGCACTACAAGCACAATCGCTAAAATTGGAAAAAAATCATACGCCCATCGCACCGGCGCAGTCGATTTCTCCAATCCTTTGCTTTGCTTTTGCTTCAGTACCAATTTATCCAGTAGCCAAATAGCGCCCAAAATCAAGGTCGCAGGGACAAGAATCAAATTAAAATCAAAATCCATACTTGCCTCTACGACTGGTTATCCACTTTTAACACTGCCAAAAACGCTTCTTGTGGAATCTCAACACGTCCCACTTGCTTCATGCGTTTTTTACCTTCTTTTTGCTTTGACAGTAGTTTTTTCTTACGTGACACGTCACCACCATAACATTTGGCAAGTACGTCTTTACGCATGGCTTTGACGGTACTACGGGCAATGATTTGGCTACCAATCGCCGCTTGAATTGCCACATCAAACATTTGGCGCGGAATCAATTCTTTCATTTTTTCAACCAGCTGATTACCGCGATAGCGCGCTTGCTCAGCATGACAAATCATCGCTAATGCATCAACTTTTTCGCCATTAATCAGCACATCCACCCGCACCAATTTATCTGTTTCAAAGCGCTCAAAACCGTAATCAAGTGAGGCAAAGCCACGTGACACCGATTTTAGACGGTCAAAAAAGTCCATGACCACTTCACCCATCGGAATATCAAAGGTCAATTGCACTTGCTGCCCCATAAACTTCATATCAACTTGGATACCACGACGCTCGATACATAATGTCATCACGTTACCCAAATAATCGGGGGGCACCAGAATGTGACAGCGCGCAATCGGCTCACGAAACTCATCAATCAGACCTGGGTCAGGCATTTTTGATGGGTTATCGATTTGGATAATCTCACCATCGCGTTTTTTGATTTCGTAGATAACGGTCGGTGCCGTGGTAATCAAATCTAAATCGTATTCACGCTCAAGACGTTCTTGGATGATTTCCATATGCAGCATCCCCAAGAAACCACAGCGAAAACCAAACCCAAGTGCATCAGAGGTATCAGGCTCAAAAAACAACGCAGCGTCATTGATTTGCAGTTTTTGTAACGCTTCACGAAACGCCTCAAAATCACTCGAATCGACAGGGAATAAACCGGCATAGACTTGCGGCTTGACCTTTTTAAACCCTGGTATGCTATCTACATCTGGGGTTTTGGCAAGGGTAATGGTATCACCCACAGGCGCGCCGCCAATGTCTTTGATACCGGCAATCACAAACCCCACTTCGCCGGCTTCTAAGATATTAGTCTCAAACGATTTTGGGGTAAATACCCCAATCGATGTCACAATATGGGTGCCTTTGGTCGATTTGATATGGATTTTATCGTCTTTTTTGAGCGTGCCTTGACGCACACGTACCAGTGACACAACGCCAAGATAATTGTCAAACCAGGAGTCAATAATTAACGCTTGCAAAGGAGCATCACGGTCGCCTTCAGGCGCGGGAATACGTTCAACAATCGCTTGTAGCAAATCATCCACGCCCACGCCTGTCTTGGCAGATACGCGCGGTGCATCCATCGCTTCAATCCCGATAATGTCTTCGATTTCTTGAATCACGCGCTCGGGGTCCACTTGCGGTAAGTCAATCTTGTTGAGTACCGGTAATACTTCAAGCCCCTGCTCAATCGCGGTATAACAGTTGGCAACCGACTGCGCTTCTACGCCTTGCGCGGCATCGACCACCAGCAAAGCGCCTTCACAAGCCGCCAGTGAACGCGATACTTCATACGAAAAATCGACGTGCCCTGGGGTATCAATAAAGTTAAACTGGTATTTGTCACCGTTTGGGTGGTTATAATACAGCGTGACAGATTGGGCTTTAATGGTAATACCGCGCTCGCGCTCAATGTCCATCGAGTCAAGTACTTGCGCCTGCATTTCACGTGCTTGTAGACCACCACACATTTGGATAATGCGGTCGGCAAGCGTGGATTTACCGTGGTCGATATGGGCAATAATAGAAAAATTACGAATATGAGATAAGGCGGTCACAATTACCTACTAACAAAAAAGTATATGATTAAATTTGTAGAAAAATAGCCTTATTGTAACGTACTTTTCCACAATCACCTACTGAATTTATTGTGACAGCTTTTGGGGGGTCATAAAAAAAGATAAGCGTTGGGTGTCAATATCTGTTGCAAATCCAAAGCCCCAAACAAAGCCCAAACCCTCCCCAAACTAGGCTTTTTTGACGACGCTGGATTTGAGTTTCATCGCGCCAAAACCGTCAATTTTACAATCAATATCATGATCATCGGGCGCATCATGGAGCAGGCGAATGGATTTGATTTTGGTGCCAACTTTAATGGGGGTGCTTGCGCCTTTGACTTTTAAGTCTTTAATAACCGTCACACTATCCCCATCTTGTAGCACATTGCCGACGGCATCTTTAATAACTTGTTCGCTGGCTGCTTCGGTTTCGCCCGCTTGCCATGCCTGCTGCTCTGCTTCAAAACCACACATCGGGCAAATTAGTAACTCGCCATCTTGGTAGGTATAATTTTCTTTACACTTGGGGCATGGGGGACAGGCAGGTAAACTCATAGCACACGCTCAATTATCTTAGAAAAAATTTAATGTTCGTTAGGTGGGGTATTGTACGCGATAAATCACACCAATAATAGTAATCAGCTAGTACAGAAAACCCTCTGACAAACGACCTAGTAACAGCGTTTAGTCAAGCATGACTTAAACCAGCATTTAGTCAGGCATAACCTAATAAAGCATGATTGCAGTCTGAGCCCAATTGTGCAAAACTTTGATTATAATTTTTTTAGCCAATAAAAAGAGAGTCCCCATGACAAATTTCGTCGTCTTTGATATAACCGGTACCGATGCCCAAAAATTCTTGCAAGGACAATTAACCTGCAACGTCACCAAACTGACCGAACAATACCAAGCGACCGCGATTAGTAACCTAAAAGGGCGGGTTGCGTTGGGTATTTGGATTAGAAAAGTAGCGGATGACACTTACCAAATCGTCATCAGCCAAGACTGTGCCGATGAGTTTGCCAAGCATATCAAAAAATATGCGGCGTTCTCAAAACTTACCTTATCAGCCCCACGTGATATTTTTGCGGTTGTTGACAATGGGATACCTAGTTTTAGCGAATCAGACAATGGCTCAGACACCGAAGTTAACCGCAAAGCATGGCAAAAAGCGAGCATCGCTACAGGCAATTACTGGATTGTCAAAGCCACCGCAGGCTTGTGGCAACCCCAAGAGTTACGTCTACACCAACAAGGCGGGGTTGACTACGATAAAGGCTGTTATTTAGGCCAAGAAATCATTGCCCGGTTATATTTTAAAGCCAGCCCAAAAGCTTGGCTCCACCGCGTAGCAGGTACCGGTGATATACCTAACGCAGGTGAAAAAATTGGCAACGTGGATGTGGTCAATAGCATTGCTACTGACACAGGTTTTGAAGCCTTGGTCGTCGGGCGTCCCGATGATATTGCCGCCAGTAACCTGACCATTCTAGAGTTACCTCAAGCCCTGCAACAACCGGTTGCGCGCCAACACTAAACACCCACCAAACTTGATTAAAATAAATGCGTTAAAAGAAGTGGGTTAAAATAAAAAAGGCATTTTGGTGATGCCTTTTTTAACCATTTTTTTAGGTTTATCAATACTTAATCCACTTCAAACCTAAACCATTTTATAGCTAAACCACTTTATACTTAAACCACTTCGCCAGCTACAAACCCACTTGCCCAAGCCCACTGGAAATTGTAGCCACCTAGCCAACCAGTAACATCCAGCACTTCACCGATAAAATACAAATTCGGTTGTAACTGACTTTGCATGGTTTTTGAGGAGACTTTATCGGTGGCAACGCCGCCGCGTGTGACCTCAGCCGTACGATAGCCTTCAGTGCCTGATGGCGTCAAACGCCAAGCATTGAGCTGCTCACCGAGCTGCGCTAACTTCTCGTCTTTGATATTGGCAAGCTCAGTCTCAGCCATGTCTTGCCACAATAAATTTTGCAAAGTAGCCATCACTTTTTTAGGTAGCGTCGCCGCGCCTATCTGGTCGTTTAGCACGGTTCTGATGAGCTGTTTTGGGTGCTGTTTTTTTTGCTCAGCTAAAAATGCTGCCATATCAAGGCTTGGGAATAAATTGATAAAAATCGGCTCGCCCACGTGCCAATAATTCGATAGCTGTAACATCGCAGGCCCAGATAAACCGCGATGGGTAAATAGCACGGGTAACCTAAAACTGATGCGCTCGTTAAACGCAATGACCTCAAAACTAACCCCCGATAACGATTTAATCGCATCGCCAACCTTATCGGTAAAGGTAAAGGGTACTAGTCCTGCCGACGTTGGCACAATGGTATGCCCAAATTGCTTCGCTACTTGGTAACCAAATCCTGTCGCACCCATGGTCGGAATTGACAGCCCGCCTGTGGCGACTACCAATGAGTGACAAGTTAAGGTTTGCTGGCTACTTTTTTGATTGGCTGCTTGATTAGCCTGTTGATTAGGCTGTTGATTGGCTGGTTGATTGACAATTAAAACAAACCCCGTATTGTCGGGTAATGCTTGGATTTGCTGGATGGCGGTTTTTAGTTGAATAGTTACTTGATTGGCGCGGCATTGGGTCAGTAGCATTTGCAAAATATCATTGGCAGAGTTATCACAAAATAGTTGCCCATGCTCACGCTCATGATAGGGAATCTGATATTGGCTAACCATGCCAATAAAATCCCAATTTAGATAGCGTGACAATGCTGATTTGCAAAAGTGCGGATTGCTACTTAAATAATGCTTGGGCTCAATGTCATAGTTGGTAAAATTACAGCGCCCACCGCCACTCATAAGGATTTTCTTGCCCGCTTTATTGGCATGATCTACCACGAGCACACGCCGTCCGCGCTTGCCCGCTGTCAATGCACAAAATAGCCCTGATGCCCCTGCCCCGATGATGATGACATCATACGCAAACGTGGATGGTGCGTTTGTTGACCCAGCGTGATTTTGAGCCGTGTCAATCTTTGGTGAAGTATGTTGTTGCTGCATAATAACCGCTATTTATTACGTAAAAGACGAAAGTGGAATCCGCTTAGAATCAAGATGTTTGCCCAAGATCTGAAAAAATATCCCTAAAATATCTTGAGTAACATTGCAAAATTTGTGATTTTTTGCCAAACTAAGCAAAAGGCACTCTAGAATCAAGGATTAGATTGTATTGCATTTTCATAGTGAGCGGACGTTTATTGATGGCTCGTTTCATGGCTCTGTTGATAGCCCGTGTCATTGCCAGCTTGTCAATGTTAGTTTATCAACGTGAAAATGTTGTTTTTTAAGTTAAGCCCGCTACCTATTTGAGCCGTTTGTTAGTTCGTAGCCATTTAGAGTATTACCCCACCAACCTGTCATAACAAGGAATGTTTTATGAAGAGCTACCCTCATAGCGCTGAATTTGCCGCTAAAGCCAACACCACTCCCGAAAAATACGCCGAGACCTATCAAGAGTCTGTGGAAAACAACGAAGCGTTTTGGGCAAAACGCGCTGAATGGATTGATTGGATAAAAAAACCCACCAAAATCAAAAACGTCAATTATGACCTAAACAATTTTAGCATTAAATGGTTTGAAGATGGTGAGCTTAATCTATCTGTCAACTGTCTTGACCGTCACGTTGCTGAAAACCCTTACAAGCCTGCGATTATTTGGGAAGGCGACCACCCATCACTTCACAAAATCATCTCATACAAAGAGCTACATTCAGAAGTATGCCGCCTTGGTAACGCACTGCGTCGTAAAGGTGTCAAAAAAGGCGACCGCGTCACTATTTATTTACCGATGATTCCTGAAGCGGCGGTTGCGATGCTGGCTTGTGCGCGGATTGGGGCGGTTCACTCATTGGTATTTGGCGGATTTTCAGCAGAGAGTTTAGCCAGCCGCATCATCGATAGCCAATCAAAAATTGTCATCACCGCTGATGAATCTGTGCGTGGCGGTAAACATACGCCGCTTAAACAAAATGTGGATCGTGCGCTAGACCATGACGGTACCGAATGTGTTGAAAATGTCATTGTGGTGTACCGTACCGGTGAATCCATCCCAATGAGCGGTCGCCGCGACATTTGGTATCACAACTTAATCGACAACGCATCCGAAGACTGTCCACCAGAGCCAATGAATGCCGAAGATCCGCTATTTTTACTTTACACCTCAGGCTCAACTGGCAAGCCCAAAGGCGTGGTACACACCACCGGTGGTTATTTGACCTATGCGCTATCCACCTTCCGTGATGTGTTTGATATCAAAGACAATGACGTATTTTGGTGTACCGCGGATGTGGGCTGGGTCACTGGTCACACCTATGTGGTGTATGGACCGCTTGCCAATGGCACAACAACCGTGATGTTTGAAGGGGTGCCGCAGTACCCAGATTGGGCGCGTATCGGTCATATCGTTGATAAGCATGACGTTACCATCTTGTATACTGCGCCAACCGCCATTCGCGCAATGATGAAAGAAGGCGATGATTACGTCCGTAAATCAAACCGTTCCAGCTTACGTCTGTTGGGCTCGGTGGGTGAACCTATCAATCCTGAAGCTTGGAACTGGTACTATAACGTGGTGGGCGAAGGACGTTGTCCGATTGTCGATACTTGGTGGCAAACTGAAACCGGGGGTGCTTTGATGACGCCAATCCCGAATACGGTTGATCTCAAACCAGGCTCCGCGATGAATCCGCTGTATGGCATCAAGCCAGCGATTGTTGATGCCGAAGGTGTTGAATTAACGGGCGCCGCCGAAGGCAACTTAATCATCAAAGACAGTTGGCCGGGTCAAATGCGTACCATTTGGGGAGACCACCAACGCTTTTTAGAAACTTACTTTAGCACCTATCCCGGCGCTTACTTCACAGGTGATGGTGCCCTGCGCGATGAAGACGGTCACTATTGGATTACAGGTCGTGTGGACGATGTCTTAAACGTCTCTGGGCATCGCCTAGGTACAGCAGAGATTGAAAGTGCGTTAGTATCGCATCCTTCAGTCGCTGAAGCGGCGATTGTGGGTATGCCGCATGAGCTTAAAGGTCAAGGCATTGCCGCTTACGTCATCTTAAAATCGGGCGAAGAGCCAAGCGAAATGCTTAAAGGTGAAATCAACCGTCATGTCCGTGGTGAGATTGGTCCAATCGCCAACTTAGACTCGCTATATTTGGTCGAAGCCTTACCAAAAACGCGCTCCGGTAAAATCATGCGCCGTATTCTGCGTAAACTTGCCGCGCATGAATTTGAAGGTTTAGGCGATACTTCAACCTTGGCAGAACCAGAGGTTGTTGATAACCTCATCAATGTGGTTAAAGCCGATAAACAACCTGCTTAATGGCTTACTAAATTTAAAAAACGTCTGTAGCTACAGGCGTTTTTTTTCATCGTTTTTTAATTGTTAAATATTTTTAAAAATCCAATTCAAATTTTTAATTTTAATGATGATTTAATTAAACCCAATTGCTTACAATTTCAAGCTTAATCATGCGATAATTGGTTATGTTATAATGCCGACCAAAGGCATTTTTAATAAAACCAATATAACAAGGATAAACCGATGACTGATATGACTGCGGCCACAGCGCCATTAGATTTTAGCAAACCCATCAAATCGCGTGCTGCGGTAGCTTTCGCTGCGGGAGAACCATTACAAATCGTCGAAATCGACGTTGAGCCACCGCGTAAAGGTGAAGTCCTCGTCAAAATCACCCATACGGGCGTTTGCCACACAGACGCATTCACCTTAAGTGGCGATGACCCTGAAGGGGTTTTTCCAGCGGTTTTGGGTCATGAAGGCGCAGGTATTGTGATGGCAGTCGGTGAAGGGGTAACCAGTGTACAACCTGGTGATCATGTCATTCCGCTATATACGGCTGAATGTGGTGAATGTTTATTTTGTAAAAGTGACAAAACAAACTTATGCGTCGCGGTGCGTGCCACCCAAGGTAAAGGCGTGATGCCTGATGGTACTACCCGCTTTAGCTATCAAGGTCAGCCAATTTATCACTATATGGGCTGTTCGACATTTAGTGAATATACTGTAGTTGCTGACGTATCGCTTGCTAAAATCAATCCTGAAGCCAATCCTGAGCAAGTCTGTCTATTAGGTTGCGGCGTCACCACAGGACTAGGTGCAGTAAAAAATACCGCTAAAGTACAAGAAGGCGATAGCGTCGCGGTGTTTGGGCTTGGCGGTATTGGGCTTGCTGTTATTCAAGGGGCCAAACTTGCCAAAGCAGGACGCATTATTGCGGTTGATACCAACCCTGAAAAATTTGAGTTAGCCCGTGAGTTTGGTGCGACTGATTTTGTTAATCCAAAAGATTATGACCAACCCATTCAACAAGTGATTGTTGAGATGACAGGTTGGGGTGTGGATCACAGTTTTGAATGTATCGGTAACGTCAATGTCATGCGCTCGGCACTTGAATGCGCGCATCGCGGTTGGGGTCAAAGCGTGGTTATTGGTGTCGCGGCTGCAGGTCAAGAGATTTCCACTCGTCCGTTCCAACTAGTGACAGGTCGCCGCTGGTTAGGCTCTGCATTTGGTGGGGTTAAAGGTCGCTCACAACTGCCAGGTATGGTGGAGCAAGCCATGCACGGTGATATCCAACTGGCACCTTTTGTCACCCATACCATGGGTCTTGAAGATGTCAATACCGCATTTGATTTGATGCATAAAGGTGAGTCCATTCGTTCAGTGTTGCATTACTAAACCATTACCAAACTTGGCGTTAAAAAGAATGGGAAACTCACCATGAAAAAAATTGAATCGCATAAATTGCACGGTGGAGACCTACAAGTGTGGCAGCATACCAGTGCTACCACACACACGGAGATGAAATTTGCCATCTATTTGCCACCCAAAGCCATCGCCCATGAAGCCACTGAAACAACAGCTCAAAAATGTGCGGTGCTGTATTGGCTATCAGGGCTGACTTGTACTGAGCAAAACTTTATTCAAAAATCTGGGTTTGCTGAGTATGCCAGTCGTCACAACGTGATTGTGGTGGCACCCGATACCAGTCCTAGGGGTGTCGATTTGAGCGGTAACGATGTGCCTGACGACAGCGCTTATGATTTGGGGCAAGGAGCAGGCTTTTATGTCAATGCCACCCAAGCGCCTTGGGCAACGCATTTTCAGATGTATGATTATATCGTCGATGAATTGCCTAATCTCATCGAACAGCACTTCCCTGCCAGTGACCAGCGCAGTATTTTTGGTCATAGTATGGGTGGACATGGCGCGCTGATGATTGCCCTGCGCAATCCCCAGCGTTATGCCAGCGTATCGGCTTTTTCACCCATCGTCGCACCGTCACAAGTGCCTTGGGGTCAAAAAGCCTTTAGCGCCTATTTGGGCGATGACCAAAGCACCTGGGCAAATTACGATAGCTTAGCGTTGATGAAACAGTCTGCACATAGCAAAAAATTACCACTATTGATTGACCAAGGTAGCGGGGATGAGTTTTTGGCTGAGCAGCTCAAACCTGAGCTTTTTGCGCAAGCTGCCAAAGATGCCAATTATCCGATGACGCTGCGTATGCAGGACGGTTATGACCATAGCTACTATTTTATCAGTAGTTTTATCGCTGACCATTTTGCTCACCACGCCGCTGCCCTTCAAGCTTAATCACACAATTTTAATCACACAATCACTTGTCACACCACATTGCTGACAAGTGATTGACCATTTTCATTTTGCCATCGCATTACCCCCTCCATCATTTAAAATAACAACAAATTTGCGATGATCATTTTGTCCGCGATCCTATCTGATAAGGAAGATTGTCATGGTTGACAAGCGCACTGATATCACGGTAACCCCTACCCATAAAGAGCCCTATTTGCAAGGCGTTGTGTTTCGCTACAGCGTGTTTGCCATTGCCTTTGCTATCCTTACCCTGGGGATTGTGCTACTCAAATGGTGGCTGATGGTGATAGGTCTGGTAGGCTTTGTGGTGGGCATTTATGATTTCATGCAAGTCCACCATGCCGTCTTGCGTAACTACCCAATTTCGGGACATATTCGTTATCTATTGGAAGAGTTCCGACCTGAACTGCGCCAGTATTTGATTGAAGATGACCAAGCCGCCGTGCCGTTTTCGCGCCAGCAGCGTGCGCTTGCTTATCAACGTGCCAAAAACGTCAGTGATACCAACGCCTTTGGTACCTTAGAAAATTTATACCAGTCTGGCAAAGAATGGTTTTTACAATCCACCCTTAGCTATCCCCTCAAAGAAACCAATTTTCGTATTATGGTGGGCGGTGAACGATGTCTACAGCCCTACTCGATGTCGGTGTTTAATATCTCTGCCATGAGTTTTGGCAGCCTGTCAGCCGCGGCAATCGAAGCGCTCAATCAGGGCGCAAAACTCGGTGGATTTGCTCATGATACAGGTGAAGGTGCGATTAGTCCGTACCATAAAAAACACGGCGGCGATTTGATTTGGGAGCTGGGTACCGGGTATTTTGGATGCCGTAATCACGATGGTACGTTTAGCGCCGAAAAATTCGCTGAACGCTCACGCATTGACCAAGTCAAAATGATTGAAATCAAGCTGTCGCAAGGGGCAAAACCTGGTAAAGGCGGGGTGTTGCCCAAGGAAAAAATCACCCCGGAAATTGCCGAAACCCGTGATGTGCCGATGGATGCAGACTGCGTTTCTCCAGCCAGCCACTCAGCCTTTACCACCCCGCGTGAGATGGTGCAATTTTGGCAACAACTGCGTGAATTGTCAGGGGGCAAGCCGGTTGGTTTTAAGCTGTGTGTCGGGCAGCCTTGGCAGTTTATGGCGATTGTCAAAGCCATGATTGAAGCAGATAATTACCCTGATTTTATCGTGGTTGATGGTGCAGAAGGCGGCACGGGGGCTGCGCCTGTTGAGTTTATGGATAATGTTGGCATGCCCCTACTCGATGGTTTTTTGCTTGTACACAACACGCTGGTGGGTGCGGGGGTGCGTGATAAAATCAAAATCGGTGTCAGTGGTAAAATCATCTCTGCCTTTGATATCGCGCGCATGCTAGCACTGGGTGCAGATTGGTGTAACTCAGCGCGTGGCTTTATGTTTGCGGTGGGCTGTATCCAATCGCGTGCCTGCCATACCAACAAATGCCCAACTGGGGTTGCCACCCAAGACCCCTACCGTCAGCGGGCATTACATATTCCTGATAAGGCCCAGCGGGTCTATAATTTTCATAAAAACACGCTTAAATCATTGGCAGCGATTGTCGGTGCGGTAGGTTTACACCATCCAAAAGATTTACAAGCGTATCATATTGCCAGACGGCTGGAAAATGGGCAGATTAAGCTATTATCCAAGTTTTATTATTTTACGGAACCTGGCGTGTTACTGAATTTATCGGCGCGCTCAGATGTTTTTAACCAAATGTGGGTCATGGCAAATCCTGATAGCTTTTTGGCAAATAATGAGGCGTTAATTGCTTACAATCACGATGTACGTCACGCCCATGAGCACAACGAAAAGCGCTTTAATGAAGGTAATTACCCTGAGCGTATCGACAGCTTCGATGAAACTGCAAATAGCTATTATACCTACGATGATGACCCTTCTTAATACTTTGTCCACAAAAAAACCGCTAAAGATTAGCGGTTTTTTTGTGTCTGTGGTCAGACAATTAAATATCATACTAAAATAATTGGAAAGCCTTGAATTTATTGACCATCTATTTTATTCAAAAATAATTAATTATCATACTGGAAAACTTGAAACAATAATTAACTTAAATTTTTTTGACAATTAATTATCATACTAGGATTTTTAGATTAAATAATCCACGAAATGTACTATTGGTTATTTAATTTATGCTGCTTAGCATTTTTCTAAAATGCTAAGTAGGTATTTCACCTTCACTTTTAGTAAAGTAAAAAATATACTTTACTCTATAGTATTGCCTCTCTCATCAAATAGCCACTTACCGAGCCCTTTTCAACCATAAAATTAAGAATTTCAACAATTTTACTTTTCAGTTTAAAGTCTTGTTTTATCTTTTCCCGATTGAGGAAAGTGTACTGTCGTAATATAACTTCTAAATAAAAAAGCGTATTCGATTCTAAATCTCTCAATTCTAGGTTCGGTTTAGATGACACTATCTTAAATAGCCAATCTATGCCATCTTCATGAAATTGGCTACCAATAGAGTAGAGAACTCGAGTTATACTATAAAGTACCGCAGGATGATTCGCTAAATCATTGGAAATATTCTCATATAACCATAAATTTTGTTGTTGTAGGCTATGCCATTTTGTCTGTTTTTCTCCCCAGTATCTCCATGCCAGCAGATAATTTATGAGTACTGAATCATCTAGCCTACTATTTGACCTATTATTGCCAAATAACTCAATTATTTTTGGATAAATTAGTTTCCAAATATGCCAAAAATTATTTTCTAGTTTCAACTCTTCTTCAGCCCATACCATTTTTTCGATAAAGCCCGAAGTGTACTCATTTACTTTAAAATTCAATAAGAAAGGTTGCAGTAAATTAGCTGTTTCAGCATGATTAGTTCTGCTTAATAAAATCTTGCCAATTTTTCTAAATATATTTAAACGAACTTGATATAAGTTAGAACTATTATTTTCTCTGTCTTTATCTTTTAATAAAATTTCAGCAATTTTAGGTAAGATATTCTCTAATAAAGACAGATGCTCTATTGCTTTTGTATCATTTGGTAGGATTTGCAGTACAATTTCTAAATCCTTGATACCATGCTTTGCTAACTGGTTGATATCAAGGTCTGAATTTTCATCTTCCATTCCTTCTTCTTTTTCATAAAGTACTACAAATTTTCCAATTCTAGCTGATACTGTTTCATCCTTATTATAATCATAATTTTTATTATTTCTTAATTCTCTTATAGCTTGATTTAACAAAGGTTTGAATTTAATGTAGGTATTGAGAATTTGATTCGCTATAGCTGGATGTTGTTGCCATAAGTTTTCATCATGAATTGTTTCGATTGCGTATTCACAGACTCTTTTATACATACCGATTGAACGCTGATTAAACAATACCAATAAAAATAGCCCTATAAACTCTTCTGTTTGTTCAGGGAATAATTCTAAAAGTTTTGGCAGAGCATGAGTACATTCCTCAACACCATCATGTATTTGATAATCATAATGGTCTAGGCTTACCCTTTTTATACTCTCAGTAATGCCTTCTCTGCAAAAGATTTTTTCTTCATCGGAAAGTTTATCGCTATGTTCGATAATTAATTTTGCATAAACTTTATAAGGGATTGTTTTGTTTAACAAAATAAACTCGAAGTCTTTATTAGTATTAGTTTTCAAATCTTCAATCAATTCTTTGACTTCTTGTAAAGCTTGTAATGGATTTTCATCATATTTTTTATTGCCCTCATAATCTTTATTGCCAAGCAAGTTAGACCAAAGATTTAGGTCAGTATATTTATAAAATTCGTTGCTTTGAGTGGTTGAACTTTCACTTATAATTTTTTGCTCTTCCGTCAAGTCTGCATTGAAATGAACTTCAGTTGCCCCATTTTTTTCTACAAATTTTGGTTGAAGTTTTCTTCTATCCATTCTTGCAAAAAGAATACTACTGCTAATATCTTCTTGTGAATTAGTAAATGTCGCATTATGTGCATCAATCATTCTATAGATTGCTTCAATAAATTTGGTATTTTCTTCTTCAGAATACCCTTTCACTCCCATAAATTGATATTGTAAACACAAATTTTCGAGATTGTTTTTTCGATGTACATCTTCACAAGTTTTTAAACGTTCATCGGTATAAAGCATAGTTTTTAATTTGTTTAAACCATATCCTATACCATAATGAGATTTTGTCTGATTTTCAACAGCCCATCTAGATAAATCCGCATGAAAAAAATCTTTCCCACTAAATAAAATAAGAGCGACATTTGCAAACTTATCAGGGTATGCCAACACAACACTACAAACTACCGAGGTAAGCGAGCTTGATTTTGAATGTAACAAAACTTTTATTAAGATATCTTCTACGGCTTCTTTTTTGATATTTTCTGCTATCGCTAACAACAGCTTTTCTAATGCCATGTGTATAGATTGAAGTAAATAGGGTGTAACAGGGCTACCAATACCACGATACATAAGCCAAAGCGTAGAACTATGCCATTGTACAATCTTAGTATCACCAATAGTAAATGTAACTTCTCTAACGTTATCTAAATCAAAGTTACTATGGGCGTAATTTACTATGGCTTCATTAGTGAAGTTTATAATGAAGTTAATAGCTGAAAAAAATTCCTTAGTGTTTAGTAACCACCATATTGGTGACTGGTGGGCACTTGCAGGAAAGTAATCAGAATGTGAATCATGTAATCCATAGTAATTTTCTACACCAAGGCTATGGCTAGAAAAAGATGACTTTTTATAGTTTTTCTCAAGCCAAAAAAGCTCACAGAGTTGGGTAATGGTGTTTGGTAATAATTGAATCAATTTACCTGCTTGATAAGATTTTTCGAGAATTATGGAACAAAATCTATTATAGGGATGGCTATGCTCCACTAAACGATGTTGAATAACCATATCGAAAATTAATTTTAATTCTGCTTGAATTTCACTACAAGCAATAAATATAATTTTATATATTTTCTCTTCAACATCATTATGCAAATAGAGTTTTTCTTCTAACTCTACTCTTTTTAACAGGTCGAGAGCCAACAAACCCGCTAATTGAGTTGTGTTACCTTGCGGATTTGCCTCACACCATGCTAATAAAATAGGCAGAATTGTTTTGTAGTGAATTTTAAAGAAGCTAGTTTTATATTTATAAATAAATGCAATCGTTGAATTCCAACCTTTCCCTTTGGGTCTAGCATCCAGCGGAAATTCGCCGATATCATTGCAAGCGACTTGTAGTAAAAATAAAATTCGTTTGAGAATAAAATAGTCGTTATCAATCAATTCATTTTCAAAAAAATTAAAGAACTCTTCGGCATAATCTGATAATAATACAGAAACGATTAACTCATCTTTCCAAAATTGCTCTAATGCTGAATTTAAAAATACGGATTGAATAAATTTTTTAATTTGTCGTGTGTCCTCCTCTTCTAATTGCCAAGATAACCATATTCTAAAAGCTCTTCGCATAGGCAAAGATTGCCCTAACACTTGAAAAAACTCATTTGAATCAAATTGATGATAAGTTTTATTAATAAAGCGATTTAACGCCCATTCCTCATAAATATCATGGGTAATAAAGTAACCGTCGTACCTTTCATCATAACCCAAAATCTCATCTTGCTTTAATCCTGCAAGTGCTTCTGATGATAGTCCATCACCTGTCACATAAAATCGCCCTGTACTCGCTCGTTCTTTGGCTATTTCTAAAAAACTACGGTTTCTTTCGATATGAAGATTATTTTTTTGAACCGTAATATTTTGTATTTTTATTTTCCATAGAGAATCTATGAACTGGGTGAAATCTACTATATCGTCATTATTTTGGTTATAATTGATATACTCATTCAAATAAAACAAATTACGTATCCTATCTCTAAATTTATCATTAGTAGGAAACTTAAACTCAAAATCAGTCGCTATTTGACTTAATTCATCATGAGTAAGTTGTTCCACTTTAAGAACTGCACATTTCAAATTATAACTTTGGCTAATATGAAAAATTAAATCATCTAAATAATAATTCCGTGTAGTAAGGATAATCGTCCAACGATATCCTGTTAATTTAGTAATTAACTCGTTAAGAATATTTTGGTTGGCAATTTCAGGCAGTTTTTCTGCAGAATCGATGATGAATAATTTAGGAGTTTCTTTATCATAGGCGTTAAAAAAATCCGCAACCGAAAAGTTATAATCAAACTTAAATAAGTCGCTGATATGATTAACATTTAATTCTGTTGCTTTAAAGATACAAATAGGGATTTGACCCTGAAATCTTTCATAAAAGCGTTTGATAATCGCTGTTTTTCCACTTCCGCCTTCCCCTGAAATAATCAGATGCTCTTCTTTATGAGCATAGGCTAATAGTTCGTCTATCCTTTGGTTTCTATTAATCTCAATCTTTTTATCACCAGTAACGATTGACGTGCGAATAGCGTTTAAAATACTGTCATTGTGACTTTTGACATTGTCTTGTAATTTGTCGAGTGTAGGGTTTAAATTGAAAAACAAATCATAGATATATTTATTTTTCGGCAAGGTTGACTGTAATTCAAAATGGCTAGGTACTCTCCATACTAAATCCAAACCTAATTTATTGCAGGCATCTTCTATTTCAAGCTGATAATTTGGCTTTTTTCTATCTGTTTTAGAGCTTTCTGATAATTCTTGATTCACATAAAAATAAATACTGTCGATATTTGGATTTTTATTTTTAGCTTTAGTTATCGCTTCAATAATCGCATCTTTTCTATCACTAATCCCAACATCATAGAATTTAGCTGAAAAGCCACATACCACCCCATCTTTTTCAAGTGGTTCAGTTTCCAAGCCTGTTTGGTTCTTATAGCGAAATAGACCAATGTCATTATCAAACTCTGAGCAAAAGAGCAAATATGACATTTGCTCAAAAGCCCATTGTTCTCGATTCGGATTTTTAACAGAAAAATTATGCCAATTCATAAATGGTTTTTCCTAGTTTATTGTTTCGCAACCAACGCCTCTAACTCTTTATCAAACCGATAATTAATAATCTCACCATTTACAATCAATTTAATCGCTTGCTCAATCGTTTCTAAAGGCACTACAAACCATTCTCTAGGGTTAACTCGTAAATTGGTTTTGGTATCAAATTCAATATCTAAACAGGCAGTCGCAAAGACCCTGTGCATGAGCTGTTCAAATTTTTTAGCATTTAGATTATAAACCTCGTAAGTGTTAACGATTGCGACATCGTCATAGAGATACGTTGCCTCTTTCTTGGCGTTTTTAATACGTTGTTCAACAGGCGTACTAGAGAACCCTATTTTGTATAGGTTTTCGATAACTTTGATTTCAGGTCTTTGAGATTTTGATTTTAGGACGTAAATCCATCCTGAACTCTCATCTTCATCGTTGATATCATCTTTGGTATTGAAAGCGTGTAGTTGCTCGGCATCATCCAAATCTGTTACCATTTTTCGCCCACCGTTATAAATAGCTTTAGCGACCGAACGATAATACATATTGCTTAGTGTGCCATTCTCGAAAATAGTTCTTGTACGGCTATCTTTACGCCTTAGAGTCTCATGACTTAAATTCTCATTCTGTCTTTTTTCACCTTCAATATTTTCAAGGTAAATCATGACGCCATCAATGAAGTAAAAGTTTTTTGCAATTAACTGAGCATCAGCGTCTTTAAATTCAACGATTCGTCTTTTACCATCTTTAATTTCTTGATGCACTTTATGAAACATCTTTTCGTAAGGTGCGAACTCTCTATCATCCAATGCTTTACGGCGAGCCACATAATCTGTTTTCGCTCTATCTTCCTCTTTGGGAATATGACGATATTCAAATATCGATAAATCATCAGAGGTATCTAAAATACCTGAATCATCATTGAATACATCATCTAAAGTAGGTAAGTCCATTTCAACATGACCAAGCAAGTTATGCCTATCAAAAGGCTTTAAGATTTTTTTGATATTATCATCGCTACGCACTTTCTTTAGCCTAGCAAGTAGGCTAAACTCTGACATACTACTTTGACTTGGCTCACGATGATTCGTATCAACGAAAATATTGATTTCCTCAAAATCATCAATCAGTCTGTCTTCATCAGTTTTGACAGTAGTCGTTGTACTTTTGGTATCCAGTATCCCAAAAACATCATCATTAAATATATCATCCAGTGTTAACTTCTTATCACTCATCGCCAATTAACCTTAAATCTCACCCATTTGACGCTGTCTTTTTAATTCTCTCAAGAACACAATAGCCTCTGCCATACGTTTTTCTTTTTGGTCAAAAGACTGCAAATTGGGTAGCTCACCAGTTCTTTCACGATACTCTAATATCTTAGGCCATAATGCCAATGCTTCTTCTTCTGTCATCTCTATTTTGATAGACTGGATATAATCATCGACCAGTTTCAAAGTTTTGCTTGTGATAGCTTTAGAAAGGATTTCAAATGCTTTTTGAAATGGATTAACCTGGTCAATCAAGTCAATATGAATGTCATCGATATTTACAAAGCTGTTCGCCATTCGGATGAATTTTTTTCCACCTTCTTCTACAATTTGACCGTTTTTTACCACAGAATCAATAACGACATGCTGTCTAACTGCTTCGACTTCTTCCTCATTCAAATCAGGGTAAATTTCCTTGATAATTTTTGGGATAAGTATCTTATTAATGACTTCAGGCTCAACATTACCAGGCATAGCCTTTAGCATGGTTTCATCTTGCAAAATCTTGGCTTTTAAATCGTTCAAATCTTGCTCAATGATATCTTTGGCTCGTTTTGACGTTGGGGTTTTAAAGCCACCCACCCGAATGGTATTCTCATCATCATTCACTTTGTCGTTCTTAGCCTCCTTATCGCTCTCAGATTTGAGTTTGAAGTTGAAGTTGGGGGCTAGTACCTGCTCCATTAGCAAAGACGCTGTAATCGCTTTAAGCATATTATTGACGGCTATTTTAACCTCTGTACCCTCTGCTTCAGGTTCAGCAATCAGATTGGTAAATTGAGCGTGGGTCTTGTTTGAACTATCCCTTGTGGCACGTCCGATAATTTGAATGATTTCTGTCAGAGAACCACGATAGCCTATTGTCAAAGCGTGTTCGCAATATGGCCAGTCAAAGCCCTCCTTTGCCATACCAAGTGCAATGATAATATCAATCGCATCGACATCATCCATTGTACGTAGATAGGTAGAGATTTTCTCTCTATCCTTGGGTTCATCATTAACCAAATCAGCAACTTTAAGCGTTTTGCCTGTTGCTGGATTCTTGACGTAGATTACCCCTGTTTCAGGGTCTTGATAATCGACATCCCCCAATATATCTAGGATATGACCAACCTCCGCCATCTTGTCCTTCGATGATTCATTTGCATTGACATTAGGGATATGAATAATGGTTTTTTTGTTGACATCCAAGATTTCTTCTAGAGCAGACATATCTTTGTCAAAAGGTTTTTTGAAGTAGCGACCTGTATAAAAGTGATAGCCAATTCCTAATGATTTCAAATACTCATAACCATTCAACTGCTGGTAATAGTTGTAAGTGACCTTGGTGAATTTAATTTCATCTTCGGGCATTAATACTGGTACATTATCACCCCTGAAGTATGAACCTGTCATTGCGATGATATGGCCATTTGATTTTGCCATGATGTTCTTCATCACTTCGCCTAGACGGTTGTCACCTTCTGCCGATACATGGTGAAATTCATCAATTGCTATCAAGCAGTCATTCAGCTGTTTTTCGTCCAGCTCGGCACAGGCAAAACGAAATGTTGCATGGGTACAAATTAGTATCTGTTCATCAGAATCCAAGAATTCTAAAAAGGTTTGCACTTTGCTTTTTTCTGACCCTGATGTGCAGAGGTTATAATGGGGTTTTGGTGACCAGTCGGCAAAAAAGCCATCTTTCGATAGTGCAGTGGCTTTAAATGACGCACCGATATTGCGTTCAGGGACGGCGACAATGACTTTTTTGATGCCTTGGTTACGCAGTTTTTCTAGAGCGATGAACATCAATGCCCGAGACTTTCCTGAAGCAGGGGGTGCTTTAATCAGTAGGTATTGAGCAGAATTAGCCCCGAAGGCTATCTGTTGCATTTCTCTCATACCTAGTTCGTTGGTCTTCTTACTGTTGCCTGTTTGGTTATATTCGGCTTTGAAGAAATCTGGCATAGGGACTACCTTTTTGCTTTTTTAGGTGTTGGATTGGATGCTTCTTCGGCAATCATCTTCTCATAGAGTTTAAATAAATGCTCTAGTCTTTCAATATCGTTGTTAAAAGGCTTGAGTTGATAGCATTGCTCAATCGCTTTGTCTAAAGCCTCATGAGCCTGTTTTAAATCTTTTGGCATGGTTTCAAGGTCATACATCCACTTCAAAGTTTTGCCAACGTGATTGGCTCTAACTTCCAAAATATCAAAGACGTATTGACTAAGTAACTCTTCTTTAGTTTTATCAATTTTGGGAAATGGAAAGGTGTTATAGCAGAGTTTTGCTGAATATCTATAATCTGTTTTTAATTTTCCACTCACTGCTCTTACCCAAACCATGTGCATATGACTGGTTACTATTGCAAAGTGGCATGGCTTAGCATGATATATTGCGAAGTTTGGGGCAACAATAATGTCATCTGGATTTAAAAAACCCATTGGAATATATTTTCTCTTTTCAGATGATACGCTTGGAATAATGATTGAGTCAGTAGCTAAATATCTAATTTCAGCAAATTTATGAGCCATATCACTTAACTGTTGTGTCGATTTTCTTTTGCTATCTAATCTGCATTTCTCTGTATTTTTAATACGATTGGCTATGAATGGTATTTTAAGAGCACTTTGCAAATCTTTATCTTCAATCCATAAACAATATTTATTCACGCCCCTAATAAACTCTAAAGCTCCAACTAGTTTTTTGATGAATTTTTTAGATTGGGGATATGAGTCTAGTAATTCCTTTGCCTCTTTTTCTGAAAGTAATAAATTTCCACCATCATTTGCCATACTACCAAAATTAATCTCTGGTAAATTTGACAATACATTGGCTCTTGGAACTATATAAATATTTCTATTATCAATCAGATATGGATTAATATTGCTTGCCAAAACTTTATGAACCACATTATTGTTCGTTTGAAATATATATTTTACTGCATTGGATTTGTTTCTCATCGATACAATAGAAACCGTTACCCCTGCATTACCTTTGGCATTGTTTGTCCACTTAAAAGAACTATAAGCGAAATTAATCTCAGTATTATTATTTAGTAAGTGCGGCCATAAAAGGCTGACTTGTTCACCTTGGTTGATGGAATTAGTTGTTACAAAGGAAAATTTTGCGTTGTTATCTAAAATGAAGTTGTTAGCCAAATAAAACCAGCAAGCAATATAATCAAGATTGTTAAAGGCGATTGATGTATTTTTGAATACAAATCTCATATCCGACTTTTGACTATCATCTTGAAGTCTTGCACCTAAGTATGGCGGGTTACCTATGACATAGGCTTCATCGTCTGCTAATATAGGACAAACAGCTTTCCAATCAAGTCTTAATGAGTTACCTTCTCTAATATTTCCCATTGTCTTTAATGGCAGAATAGAAGAGACTTCAGCAAACTCAAATAACCGCTCTTCAAAGATAATGTTCATCTGATGTTCAGCAAGCCACAATGACAAAATCGCAATCTCATGGGCGAAGTCATCTATCTCAATACCATAAAACTGTGAAATCTTAATCTGTGAGGCAAAAGTATTCAGCAAATTGCCATCAGATAACTCGATGATTTTTTTGATAATCTCAATTTCTAATACCCGAAGTTCTTTGTAAGTGATAATCAAAAAATTACCACTACCACAGGCAGGGTCAAAAAACTTGGCTTTGGCAATGCGATTTTGCAACTTATAAAGCTGATTGATAGTTGTCGCCTTCTCAAGCTCCTCATAAAATTCATCAAGGAACAACGGCTTGATAAGCTTTAGAATATTTGGCACAGAGGTGTAGTGCTGTCCAAGCTTGCTTCTGTCCACCCCAGTTGTCACAGCCTGAATCATTGAACCGAAGATGTCAGGATTAATATTCTTCCATTGTAGGTCACCAAGCTCCATCAAAATTTTACGAGCTTTGGCTGAAAAAACAGGTGAAGAAATCTTATCTCGGAATAGACCACCATTTACATAAGGAAAATCAGCTAGGAACTTTGGTAAATCCTTGGTATCCTGCGAATCCAAGCGAGCGAACAGCTTATCCAAGAAGATATGCGTATCTGAACCGTCTTTGGCAGTATGTTGCCCTAGCGTATTGGTAAAAATACTATCCTCTGGAAAAATCTCTGTATCCTCAGCAAAAAAACAAAAAAGCAGTCTTGATAAGAAAACATTGAGATGATGGATTTGCTCTTTTGATTGATAGATATCAGGATTTTCTTCAATCAAGTGGTCGTACAGTATCGCCATCTTATAAGCGGCGTTTCTATCTGCCTCATTATCGTTCGCAGAGTAATAGACCTCGCTACCTGCCAGTGGCAAGAAGAAGCTATAGTACTTTGGTAGCTCCTTAAATGCGATATCAAGCGTTTTGCCAAGCTTTAGGTCTTTTGCAACTAGATTGTCAAAGTCCGTCATCAGAGCGAATCTAGGGCTATGCTTGGCTATGGTATTATCATCCGATAGGCTGTCGATAGCGTTAAGCAGATTGTCACTATCTTCTACACGGAATAATATTTTTTTTGCATATAGCAACTCGTTGTCACGTTTGGAACGATTATGTGTGCCTTTCTTGAGCAACGTAACCACAGATTTGCTGATACCGTAGGCAAGCAGAAAATCGTAGATAAAATTATCGTTATCATCCTTTGATAGGATACTTTCAAGCTGATTGGCTATTTCTTGGGTACTCATGATTTACTCAATAAAAAATACAAAATTTGATTTTGATTATAAAAGTTGTTCTAACGCTTGCTCAATTCTGTTAGCCCAGCCATCAATCATGTCTTGGGTATTAGAAACACCATCATAAAAATCCTTTGGATGATGTAGATTAACTTTTTGAGTAAAAGGTATTTTAGACCATTTCAGCGAGGTTCTCACAATCTCTTCAAGTAGGTCATCAAAATCTCTATTTTCATGATTATCTCTAACGATTAACGTAGAAATTCGCTTATTCTCAAGGTCTGTTATATCAATCTCAAATGCCATAAATGGCTGATTTTTATACTGAAATTTAGCTACCAATAATACTCTTGGGTTGCCATCTGATTTTTTATAAAGCTTACAGCGAGGTACTTTTGGAAGTTCGTGACACTCAAGTGCTAATCCATCTAAATCTATTTTTTCTAGCGAATTAATCAAGGCTTCAAAGTTTTGACGATATTGTGTATCACGATTTGTGGTATCTGCAGTATTCTGAAATTCACCTTTAGGGGCATTTCCCGTCGTTGTTGCTTCGTCCGTTGCCACAGTTGAATCGTCTAGATTTGATTCTTCATTTTCTTCATTGTTACTACTCATTTGTACGCCAGGGTTATTAACAACTCGACTTCTCTTTATTGAAGAAACAATTGGATTAGCAAATTCAAATACAACTTGAGGCGTATCAATTATCTGAAGTGATAAATCAGAATTGGCTTGAGCCTCATCGTTGATACTAGGTTTTTTTTTATTATTAGATTGAGTAGAGGATTCTGCTCCGCTTGGCGTTGTAACTGCTTGGGTAAATCTATCGCCCTCAAATATTACTTCCCCTATAATTCCTGAATTTATCCCTCTAATACTAAGAATCTCATCAACATACAGGATGTTATCCTTGAGATTACCCCTTATTTCAAAATTTAGATTATGAAGTGGGGGTAGCGTAAAGTTAAAATTCCAGATTTCATAATTTTTATCATTTTCATCATTCATCTTATTTTCAGCAAGATTTTGATAAATGCTGTTATAGCTATTTTTGATGTTAGTATTCAGCAACAACCAAGATAACTTGTTTCTAAAGCCTATGTCTTCAAATAATGTCTTCCCCAAAGTACAATGTGGTAAGACAGTTATAACATTTTTCCCATAATCTTGTTCCGTTGCAAAATCTAAATCTAATACTCGTTCTTGGAGTGCTGAAGTCGCTAGATAAGAATTTTGAAAAAATAGTATGCGAGCGAGTTCCAACTTGGGTAACTTCACTTGTACTTTTTCAAATGTCTTATTTTGATAGCAAATATCCAGGTTATATTCAAAATAGGCTTTATCTGAATTAGAAAACTTATCGAAGTTTGGGATGATAAAATTTGCTTTGCTATAATGGTACGTTGTTGCTTCATCTGCATTATAAATACGCCCTTTAGCTAACATTGGAATATTACTGAACTTTAGATTTTTGATTAACGGTTTTTCTTTAGTCCAAAAATTGTCTTTATCTCTATAAAAAACGCCAACTAACCATTCTGTATAATTCTGAGATTTTGATAGTAAACTGCTAATACCAGTTATTCTAACATTCTCAGGTAATTGTTGGATTCTCATTTAAATTCTCTTTAGATTTTCCAATAAAAATTCTTGGCTAATATGTAGAAATCTTCTAGCTTCTTGTGTTAGTCGTTCTTCACTTAGTCCTGATTTTCGCAAAACAATCCATTCGGCAAGAGATTCTTTTGTCGCCATCCTATGAAGATATGTTCTAGTTAATCGCCGAATTTGATAGTCAGCAATATCTTCAGAATAACGGTTTAGAAATAGAGTGACAAGCGGAAGTTTTGATAGGTTTTTTTCGAGAAGTGAAGAATTTTTAGCTTGTTTTAACCAAAAATTTCTTGAACGTCTTACTCCTTCAATATCATTGATGATAGTATTTTTGATTTGAATTAATTCTTTAACAAATATTATATCTCGTTGATTCCAATCGTATTTATCTAGGGTATTAATATGCTTATTCTGATACTTTTGATGTTCATCTACTAGCCACGCCTTATCATTACGATATAACCATGCGTATAAAGCCTTATTAATCGCTCTTGCGGGCTTAATTTGAAAGTCATTTTCTGCTAGATGACTAAGCCATAATTTGCGTTTGAATGGAATTTCTGCCACGATATTTTGCGGGATTTCTCTATGCTTTTCGATTTTTTTAATTATTACATTTTTGACTGCTTTAAAAATCGTATCAAAATTCCACGTTTTGCCCCAAAAAGCCTCAATCACGAGAATATGCTCAAGGTAACTAAAACTCTTACGGTGCTTGCGGAAAATTGAAATAAGCCAGTTATTATCTGATTCCAAATCCTCCAGGTTAAATCGTTTTAATAATTTTATATTCCAACGAGCGAGAAATTTTTCACGGATTTTTTCAAAAATAATTTGCGTTTGCCCTTTGATACAGTCGTTTGAGAGAGCAAGATTACTATAAAAAGTCGTCCATTGCTCATAAGTTGGGGATTTTGTTGCTTGTAGTTGTAACAATTCAAGAATTTTTTCTGTTAAGAACACATCATCAGAGTTGATAATAGCGTTATTTTGAGCAGTATTAGGCATAAGCATTTCAGAGATTGGGAAGAACTCATGGCGATGTGGGGAACGAAAGTCCAATGCCGAATCAAGTAGCTTTCTTTGGTGTTTTAGACAATAATCTGCTCCAACAATTTGCCATTGCCGTGACCAATTTGCCTCACCGCACTCTTGTACTTGCTCTGCTACACAATCAGGGCAATATCTCGCTCTAGTTAAAATAGGCAATCTTGAGGCGTTTAATCCGCTAGCTAGATGAACTGAACCTTGTGAAGATTTTTTCATCCAGTTGATACATTTTTTTCGTCGGTTTTCAGGTAGAAAAGGGGCGTAAATAGGGAATAGGGTATGTTGATAAACTAGGGTTTCTAAATCATATTGACCGTTTCGATAAAGTATTACGATTGATTCTAAATGCGATGGCATATCGAATGTAGCAATAACTTTGCGATTGTCAAAAACCTCATCTAAAAGCTGTTTTGGACTAACAATCCCTGCACGTACGCCCATTCTTGCAACTATGCCATAAACCAACTCTTCAGCGTAAGGTATTGGAAAATTTAGCATGAGAATCTCAACTGGCTTTTAAAAATGCTTCAAAATCAAAAATGAGTAACGTGCTATGTTTTAAATGCGTATAGAAACTCTTATCATCCGCCTTTTGTGAATACTGAAAGCGTAAATCAGCCGTATCTAAAGTATGCCAGTTTTTTATAGGAATTGATTTTGCCTTGTTTGATTTTGATGATTTGGATTTAGATTTCTTAGCTAAGATATCAGAGTTGTTGAGTAAAATCTCCTTATCTTCATTTAATAGTTGCATTGCTATAGGCAATGCTTTTGCCAATTCAATACCAGGAAAATCTTTGAAAATTTGTGTTACAACGCTTGGTAATAATGCTGAATTATAACCCACGTCTTTTAATAGGCGATGCAATCGAATACTTGGCTCATGTCCTTGATAAATCGCTTCATCATCAACTTCTTCAAATTTCTGTGTAACTTTTTCTTGTAAAATCAAAATTTTATGGTCAATATCAGGAATTACAAGGTCTGAATATTCTGCAATTCTATTTGCATTCCTTGATTGCAATGCTCGAATCATGGGATGAATCGGCTTTAAATCTTCTTCGTATGTCTTTTCCAAAACTTTAACTGTAATACGTTCAAGCCCTGAATCAATCGCTCTGAATTGAGCTAAAACAAATAACTTTACGACAATATCAAGAATCCCTTGAGAAAGTTCATACCATTTCTTTCTGATTTCTTCTGATAATGTAATATCAGCTTTTTTAAGCCATTGATACTTCCATAACTTATCTGTAAACGCATTCCACTCAGATTTAATAATTCGCCTATCAGATGTAATAGTATTATCTTCAGATTTCATCTGTTCCCAAAAAATTGAACCTAAGCCTGCACCACGCCTTGCTGAACGAAAATCGCCCTCGAAGATAAAACGAGCTTTAGGTGTACCAATCATGATTATTGGCAAATTAATGGTATTAACTAACGTGACGAAAAAATTTAGCATTTTTTCAGCACCACCTGACTTACCAATGCTTAAATGTTGAATTTCATCAATAATTAGAAGTCCGATAGCATGAAAATTCGATAATTGAGCCATAATGGGCAATAATGTTTCAATGCTGTGTCTTTTCTGACCATACTTTTTCTCATAGTTGGTACCAAGCACTTTATCAATTGCTCGGAAAAAGTGCATACATAAGCTCTTGAGCGACCCATCATGCGGACAGTCAATTTTGAGATAAACAATTTGAGTAAAGTTATGATTGGGATGATAAATTGATTGTGGATATATGCCAAGAATGCGATTAATTGTTGTCGTTTTCCCACTTCCCGAACAGCCAATAAACGCCAGACTACTTGCTGTTGATTCATTCTCTTGATAGCGAAAAGCAGATAGTTCGCCCTCTTTTACTCGCTGATAGCCCTCTTGTAATTTTTGGGCGAGATTTCCATCTACTATATTTCTACCGATATATCCTTCTCTCATCATCATTGAAATTCTATTTTCAAGTTGTATATGACGAGCAATAGGCTGAAAAAAGCTATTCATTAACCCGACTAACATATGCGACCTACGGGTAGCTGTCGCATTTTTGTCACTTTCAGAAAATTCAATAGAACTACCTATAGCTAGTATTACATCTTTTGGTTCAAGAATAGGCGGTAGGGCTTCAATGAATGGATTACCATCATATCTTTTTATATCAGTTTTTTTATAATCAGCTTGTACGCTAGTCATATTAATCATCTTCAAAAAGTAAGGGGCTATACGTGGGGTTATTGAGTGCTATTTCTTCTTCATTCAAATCACTTGTATCATTGGTAATTAATTTTAGTTTAGGTTTGGCGGATTTATTAAATGACCGTTTATTGATTCTCTCAATACCTTTTTCTACTCGACGATTTTCTTGAATGGTGTTTATTTGCGAGGTTTTAGATTCATTGCTTGGATTTTTTAACTTTTTAGCTCGCTCAAGAATTTCAAGATTTTGCTTTTCCAACTCTGCTAATGCCAAACTGCTTTTAATGGTTTGATTAGCCGTAGTTTTCTTTTGTATGTCTTGAATTTGCCATATTTCCCACCAGCTACAGTCTTGAAATTCCCTTGAGCGGTCAGCAAGTGTAGCTTCCCAATATTTCAGACTATTTTCTTCATAGAAAATATAGACTTTTGCGGCATCACCAAGGTCATATGCCACCTGAAAATATTTAGGACGAGTGACTGAACTTTTGCGATGTAGCCAACCTTTCTCTGTGATTTGTTTACAATGATAATAAACACCAAAAATTTTTAACCCTAAGTCTGATAATGTGGCTTTCTGTCTTGGCAATAATGCAACGGATAATATATCGGCATCAACCGTTCTAAGCTTACCTGTGCGATGTTGTATGCCCCAATGCCAAATTTCGATTGGAATTAAAGGCATATCCGCAGGCATATCGGGCTCTCTATCATATTTAATTAACTGTTGAGTATTATTATGAATAAGAATTGAACCAAGAATAATTTTGGTAAAATCACTAATCGTTAGCGTGGCATCTAATCGGTAATCATTCCCACCTCGTCGAAACTCTTTAACTCCTTGTACTAAGCCATATTTAGAGGTAAAAGGCTTAAAGTTAGCCTGAATCGTTCTAAAATAACGCTCAACAATTCCTTTGGAATCACCTCTAAACGCAGGGGTATTTTCAATTCTAATTGAGAAATTTTTTTCGATGACTTCAACTTGATTTCCTAGCAACTCTCCTCTGTCTGCAAGGATAGTTTCAGGTAAGCCCACACAAGGCCAATCTTCGTTTGTAATCTCAATATCAAATTTTTTGCAAAGCTCAACTTTATCTGTTACCGCTACCCTAAAAGCTTGCATTGCTGTGACATAAGAGGGATTTTCAAAGCCTATATAAAAACCTGCTACCATGCGTGAAAACACATCAACGACTAAATACACAATAGGTCTGCCGACAATACTTTGCCTATCGGAATCAGATAGTAAGTAAATGTCGGCGATTGTGGCATCAATTTCATACTTTGAACCTGTACCTAAAATATGCGTATTTACTGTCGATTTAAGTTGTCGAATGTCTTTGTTATAGATTTTTTTATCTGTTCGTTGGAATACTTTTTCAGATTGGCTATATTCTTTATCATAGAAATATTTGAATTGCCTTATTGTCGGAATACTTTCATCGGTGATATCAGGATTCAAGGATTTGAATCTTAGCTGGAATTGTCGATATGCATACATGATTGAATGCTTTTCTTTACTCAAAAGCGTTTGATTAATTACAAGATGAAAGATTTTTTTTATTTCATCGGTAATGATAACCCCAGTTTCTTCAGTATATTTACGAGGTCTGCCTAATTTTCTTACTACCTTTCTTTCATCACTTGTGCGATTATAGGTACGCAATAAAGCATTCGGAATTTGACCTCGTTGCCAGTAGTTGCGTAAGAGCCTATAGATTGTTTGTTTAGTCGTTTTATGATTTTCAAGAATAGTATTTACTAAATCGCCACGAATGCTAGGATTATGAAATTCAGCATGGGTGATAATAGGCTGAATTAATTGCAAATTTTCATCCCTTTTAATAGCATTTTTTGAAGTTGGGTTTTCAATAATTAAAGCCAAATCTTTAAAAGGGTCTGTATCTAAAAAACACTTTCCCTGCTCAATTAATTCAACAAGCAAAAAATGGTCAATATATTCAGGTAAAGCGGAATCTGATTCTATATTTATCCAAATATAGCCCGTAGCAAATTCGCTTAAAATCCTGAATTTTACACCTTGATTATTATATATATCATTGATTCGCAACAAGTTTCATCTCCTCAATGATATAGTCATAATATTTCTGCTCAACAATCGAAATATCCGAACAAAGTAGTTTACGATAGTCTTTTGTAATATCGAAACTCATGTAATTATGAGCCAAAAACGCTTTCATATAACTTAGCGATGTGCCAATGTCCAAATCATTGGCAGTGTCACACTTCTTACAAAACTCAATCAATGTAAAATTACTATGTTGGGTGAGTTGTTTTGAATAATACTCAAAATCACCCCATGAGGTAGTAACTAGATTCGTATTTTTAGCAGGGTAAAGCCATTTGATATTAGTTGATACAGTTTTCGGAATATCATTTTCAGTAATGATATAAAAAGGAACATCTTTAGCTTTCCAAAAACGCCGTTCTAACTCAATTTTTTCAAGGGTTCTTGGGTCATCTAAATCTTTAGCATACTTAACTTGTAATGCCATTTGTGAAGTCATGGATTTATTTTTAGCATTCAAAGTAATATAAAAATCAGAGGTTATGACCTTATCTTCGCCTCTGATATTTGGATGTTTAATAATGGCTTCTTCTGCTAAAGCTAAAGTTTCTGCCAAATTCAATGCAAATTGCTCATTGATTGAAACCACATTCCTATTCCATTCAAACAATAAAAAAACACTCAATTCTAAATCGGATAACAGATGATGTGTTCGTCCCGATTTATGCCCAAAAACCCGATGCGACCGTCCAAATGATGAAATTTCATGCACTTTAGTAAAAGGTTGGTAAGGTTGTGGTTTTTTAATAGGCATAAAAAATCCTTTGTTATTCTTGAGAAGAGAATAACAAAGGATAGAATAGGCGTCAATAGTATGATATTTAATTGTTCAATATGATATTTAATTGTTCAGTATGATATTTAATTGTACTACTACAGTCAGCTTAGCTTATAGCTTAGTTTATTCTACCGTGACGCTCTTGGCCAAATTACGGGGTTTATCAACATCTGTACCTTTGGCAAGCGCAACATGGTAAGACAACAATTGTACGGGAATGGTGTGTACTATGGGCGATAACACGCCAATATGACGTGGGGTGCGAATCACGTGTACGCCTTCACTATCAGAAAAATCACTGTCAAGATCGGTAAAGACAAACAACTCACCGCCACGCGCCGAGACTTCTTGCATATTGGCTTTGACTTTATCAAGTAGGCTGTCATTTGGCGCTATCACCACCACAGGCATGTTTTCATCAACCAATGCCAGTGGACCGTGTTTTAACTCGCCAGCGGGATAGGCTTCCGCATGGATGTAAGTGATTTCTTTGAGCTTCAATGCGCCTTCTAATGCAATCGGGTAATGAATACCACGTCCCAAAAACAGCGCGCTTGGCTTATCAGCAAATTTGCTTGACCAGCTGCTGATCTGTGGCTCAAGATTGAGCGCATATTGAATATCATTGGGCAAGCTACGCAGCGCATTGGTGTATTCGACCAGTTTAGTGTCATCCACATAGCCACGCACACGACCGAGTGTCACCGCCAAACCAAATAAAGCCACTAACTGGGTGGTAAAGGCTTTGGTTGAGGCGACCCCAATCTCTGCACCCGCTCGGGTATAGACTACTAGCTCACTGGCACGAGGCAAGGCGGATTCCATCACGTTACAGATGGATAGACTATGTTTGTGACCGATGGCTTGTGCGTATTTTAGCGCCTCCATGGTATCTAGCGTTTCCCCTGATTGCGAGATGGTGATAATCAATTGTTTTGGATTGGCAATCACCTCACGATAACGGTATTCGCTAGCGATTTCGACATCGGTGGCAATTTTAGCAATACTTTCCAACCAATATTTGGCGGTCGATGCAGCATAATACGACGTGCCACAGGCAAGAATCTTAATACTGTCGATATCATTGAAAACGGCTTCAGCATTTTCACCAAAATTTTCGGCGATAAACCCGGCATCCAAAAAGATTTCGGCGGTATCTGACACTGCTTTTGGCTGCTCATAGATTTCTTTTTGCATAAAGTGGCTATAAGCCCCTAGTTCAAGAGACGCTAAGGACACTTGCGAAGTAGTGGCTTTGCGGGTCGCTGGATTGCCTTGTTTGTCAATCATTTGTGCCACGCCATCTGCGGTCAACTGGGCAATATCACCATCTTCAAGATACATGATTTGACGGGTAAAGGCGACAACTGCTGAGACATCCGATGCGATAAAGGTTTCATGTTCACCTAAGCCGATGAGTAACGGGCAGCCCATACGCGCCACCACCATGTTTTGTGGCATATCGTTGGCAATCACCGCAATCGCATACGCGCCATGAAATTGTTGGGTCGCCGCTTGTACTGCATTGAATAAATCACCGCCGTTTTGTACATAGTGCTGGTGCACCGCATGGGCGATGACCTCGGTGTCGGTTTGTGACTCAAAATGATAGCCATTTTGCTGAAGGCGAGCGCGCTCAGCTTCAAAGTTTTCGATGATGCCGTTATGTACCACCGAAATCAAATCACCCGAGATATGCGGATGCGCGTTTGGCTCAGTGACACCGCCGTGAGTTGCCCAGCGAGTGTGACCGATGCCGGTGTGACCATACACGCCGCGCTCTTTGGCAGCGGCTTCCATCAAGGCAACACGCCCCACTCGGCGCACGCGTTTGAGTCCTTCATCGGTTTGCACTGCAATACCCGATGAGTCATAACCCCGATATTCTAGGCGTTTTAAGCCATCGGTTAAAAAATCTACCACATTGTCTTGCGCACGAATGGCGCCAACGATACCGCACATAACTGTTCCTTAGTATCAGAGTTAAGTTTTGATAATTTAAGGGTTTAAATTATCGGTTAAAAGAATAATCCCAAATCGTTAGACTATTCTTGAGTATTATCCACTATAACCACGCTATTTTAGCGTTTATTTATGTCAACAAACACCAGTTCTGGGCGATTAAAAAATCGTGGTAATCGAGTACTTTCTCGCGCTAGCCCGCGACTGACAATCAAATGCGTGGTTTGTCCGCGATCAAAAAACTGATACCAGCCACCTGCATATTTGGGAAATAACCCTTGATTAGGCGCAAACACACCATTGAGCAAAAAAGGCAATCGCCATTGTCCGCCATGAGCATGTCCTGACATGACCAAGTCAAATGGATAAGCCCGATAATCTTCAATACGCTCTGGGCGATGCGATAATAAGACATTGAGGTGTTGTGGTTGTGCTAATTTACCGACTGTTTGCAAGTCTTTATCAAAGCCACCGCTGGCTGGGTCAGAAACACCATATAAATGAATATTGGTATTGGTGATTGACACTTGTTTGCCATGAATAATGGTAATGCCATGCTGTTGCACTTTATCCAATACCGCTTGATATTGTGCGCTAGGTAGCCAATTTTCGTGATTACCGTCCACATAATACGTTGGGGCAATATCGCTTAGCTGCGCCAATAAAACATCGGTGTGCGTAAAGGCAATTTTATCATCATAAATGTCACCGCCCAACAAAATCACATTTGGCTTATTTTTGACCAATAAATCCACCAATGTCTTTTGGTTCTGACCATAATAGCACCCGTGTAAGTCAGTAATCAGTGCAATGGTGAAACTATCTTGACCCGTGAGTTTTGGCGAGGTAATTGTATAATGCAACTCTTTTAACATAAAACCGTGTAGGGTCAAACAAACCAGCACAACCAAAGCGATAAACCCGCGTGTGACGGCTTTTTGATGCTTGATAAAAAAACGAGTCCTCGCTGATTATCCTCACTGATTAATAGCTACTTTGAAACTTTCTCAGGACGTTGCCAACCTTCAATCGTGACTTGTTTACCACGGGCGATGGACAGTTTTTCGGCAGGGCAGGCTTTACTGATGGCACTGCCTGCGCCAATGGTGGCACGGTCACCAATGGTCACAGGGGCAATCAGCACCGCATTTGAGCCAATTCTGACCTCATCACCGATTTCGGTTTTAAACTTATTGACGCCATCATAATTGGCAGTGATTGTGCCTGCACCGATATTGGTCTTTTGTCCAATGGTGGCATCGCCCAAATACGCCAAATGATTGGCTTTGGCGCCGCTTGCCATCTGGGTGTTTTTAAGCTCCACAAAGTTACCGATATGCACCTCTTTGTCAGTGACCGCATTGGGGCGCAGACGGGCAAATGGTCCGATTTGGTTGTCTTCACCCACTACCGCATTGTCAAATAGACTGTAAGGTTGCACCACGGTGCCACTAGCGATTTTGCTGTTTTTGATAATACAACCTGCACCGATTTTGACGTTATCACCTATCTCACAGTCACCTTCAATGATGACATTAATATCAATTTGCACGTCTTTGCCAACTTTGAGCGAACCGCGTAAATCAAAACGGCTTGGGTCAATCAAATGTACGCCTTGTTGCATCAGCGCTTGGGCTTGATGCATTTGCCAAGTACGCTCTAGATTTGCCAACTGCAGACGGTCATTCACGCCTTCGATTTCAAACTGATGGGTCGGCGATACGGTGGCAATTTCGATGCCATCATCCACCGCCATTTTGACGATATCGGTCAGGTAATATTCGCCTTGGGCATTGTTATTGGTCAAGTTATTGAGATATCGATGCAAAATATCATTGGCGACACAGTACACACCGCTATTGATTTCAGTGATTTGTCTTTGCTCATCGTTGGCATCTTTTTCTTCAACAATGGCGATTACTTGGTTGTTGTCACGCACAATACGACCCAAGCCAAACGGGTTGGCTAAGTTTAGGGTCAGCATGGCAAAACGGCTGTCTGTATTTGCCAATTTCTCTAAGGTATCGACGCCAATGAGTGGCACATCCCCTGATAAAATCAAGCTTTTCCCATCCTTAGGCAACACCGGCAAAGTCATTTGCACCGCGTGACCCGTGCCCAATTGCTCAGCTTGCTCGACCCAATCAATTTGTTCATCGGCAAAGGCATCTTTGACTTGCTGACCTTCAAAACCATAGATAATGATATTTTTTTGGCTACCCAATTGTTTGGCAGTGGCGAGCACGTGATGTAGCAAAGGCTTGCCTGCCAGCGGTTGTAGGACTTTTGGCTTGCTCGATTTCATGCGAGTGCCTTTGCCTGCTGCCATGATGATGGTGGTTAAATCACTCATAATCCTTCCTTAAAATAATCGCTTTATCGTATTCATTTTTTTTGTAAAAAATAGCTAATCAATTCTAACATAACGAGAATGGCAAAAGCGCCAATTCCATATAACAGCATAGCGCCAAGCCTTGGGATATCGGGTGACGGCGATAATCCGACAGCTGCTAACAAGACTATGATAAGCGCGTATACGCTGGTCATCAGATACTTACGCGGCGCAAAAGTAGACTGCCAGTTTTGATAAATATAAAAAAACCCGCCACTTAATACCAAAAAAAACACGCCCAGAGTGGCAAAAAACTCATGTTTGTTCCAACCACTATAAAAGTCATAGTAAGCAGGCGTCATCAAACATAATGCACTTAACAAACAGCAAACCACTAACACTGGGGCTATTTTCATGCGCTAGCTACTCCCCAAGGCATCGGGGCTCAAAACGAGTTTGATAATGATGATAAAGACGCCGCTTGCCATAATACCTGCCAACACATCATCAATCAAAATACCAAAACCGCCGCTCACATTTTTATCCACCCATTTAATCGGAAAGGGTTTTAAAATATCAAAAAAACGAAATAAAACAAAAGCGATCAATAAATGAAACCATTGCCATAAGCCTAACCATGTATCCATTTGATAATAATCCATAACACCAAATGGATTAAATTGATAACAATACTTTAAAGGCAACAACGAAATCCACATGCCGACCCATTCATCCCATACGATATGCGGGTCATCGTGTACGCCCATCAAATCAGACGTTTTACCGCAGATATAACTACCGACTAGAGCGCCCACCACCGTCACCGCCAAAAACCCCCAAAACCCCAGCGCTAACATCGGAATGGCAACCACCAGTCCGCCCACTGTGCCCCACGTCCCAGCAGCGCGCTTTGGCAATCCTGAACCTAAGCCGATACCGAGCCAATAAATCAGCTTTTCCCAAACGCTCGCGGTTGGCGGACAAGGCGGGCAAACATTGGCTTTACGGACGTCGGGTTTATGCAGTTGAGTCATAGGAAGTTCTTTGGCTAAAAATGCTGATAGCCAGTGATTGAAAATTCAATTGGTTGGTTATTATAAGCCAGCCTCAAGCCGTTTTCTGTGACAATTTTGCCAATGGCAAAAATTTTATCCGAAAACTGTTGATTAAATTTGACAAAATTTTGCTCACTCATGGTAAAGCACAGCTGATAATCATCACCGCCGTTGAGCTGATGTTGCCACTTATCAGTATTTGTCAAAGCTTGTAATCGTGGATGCGTTGGAATATTGGCTAAATCGACCACCGCGCCCACCTTTGATGCGGTCAGGATATGACCCAAATCCTGCCCTAGCCCGTCTGAAATATCAATCATGCTATGGGCGAACCCACGTAATTTTTGCCCGAGCTCAACTTGCGGAACAGGTAAATCGAGTGCCGGCTGTAAAGCGATTGGTTGTAAAGCAATATTGTGCCGCTCAGATTTTTCAGCGTTTAAAATTTGCTGTAACGCAAAACTTGCTGAGCCAATTTCACCGCTGACACAGATGATATCACCGACTTTTGCGCCCCCTCTGGTAATAGCTTGCCCAGCTGGCACAAAACCCAGTGCAGTGACAGATATGGTTAAAGTGTTTGATTGGGTGGTATCGCCACCGATGAGCTCGACATCAAATCGGTTGCAAATGTCCGCGATACCTTGGGTGAATGGTTTGAGCCAATCATCATGTGCAAGCTTAGCAGGCAAGCTAATGCCTAGCAATATCGCATAGGGCGTCGCCCCCATCGCTGCCAAATCGGATAAATTGACCGCGACCGATTTATAGCCGATGGCATAAGCGGATGTTGATAGGGGAAAATGCCGACCTGCAACCAGCGTGTCAATACAGCTCACCAGTTCACAATCGCTTGGCATACTGCTTATCGCGCAATCATCCCCAATACCCACTTGGGTCAAAGGATTTTTGCGTGTACAGTGTTGAAAATGTTGATAAATCAAAGAAAATTCGGACATCTTAGCCATCCGTATCGAGCATAAAAGGGCGTAGCGAGTACGCCCTTTACGGTATTATTTTTCTTCTTCAGTGGTCGCTTGCGATGGCGGCTGCGGCGCATCCTCTGTTTTGGCTTTTTTGGCATCCGCCTCCACTTCAGGCATACGCGCGTCTTTGGCGATTTTATCCATCACCACATGAATCATTTTATAGCCATCTGATGAGCCAAAATGGGTATTGAGCTGAATCGCTTCATCAATCACTACTTTGTAAGGCACTTCCAAGTGCTGCTTCATCTCATAGGCACCGACAAGCAATACCGCTTGCTCCACTTTATCTAGACGTGTCCAAGGGCGATCAAGTAGGCTGTCGATATAGGCGATTAAGTCATCGCTTTGTGCAATGATTTTGCTTAGTAGCTCGTGATAATAGCCCAAATGCACCGTGTGCATAGCATTCTCACTGCGGGTATGGGCTTCGATTTCGTGCGATGGGTTGCCTGTCAACAGCCATTCATATAACCCCTGCACCACAAAACGGCGTGCTTTACGAATCGCGGTTAGGCTGGTTTTATAATTGATGGCGTTGTCTTGACTCGCCTGTTCTGGTGTGGTGTTGGTTGAATTGTCAGTCATATCGCTACCTTATTCACCCGCCATTTGTGCGTCAATTTGAGCCAAGACGTTAATCATCTCAAGCGCGACCATGGCTGCTTCTGAGCCTTTGTTACCTGCTTTGGTACCAGAGCGCTCAATGGCTTGTTCGATGCTGTCTGTGGTCAAAATCGCATTAATGACAGGCACGTCATAATCCAACCCAATCGCGCCCAAGCCTTTGGCAGATTCACCAGCGACAAAATCAAAGTGCGGCGTGCTACCACGAATCACCGCGCCTAAACCGATGATAGCGTCAAATTTATCGGTTTGTGCCATACGAGCAACCGCCAGTGGAATTTCCCAAGCACCCGGTACACGCACGACAGTAATATTGCTACCTGCGATACCATGACGCAGTAAGGTATCAATCGCGCCGCTGACCAAACTTTCTACCACAAAGCTGTTAAAACGTCCTACTACCAAACCGATTTTGGCGTGGGCATTGGTGTGTAATTCACCGCTGATATGCTGTACTTGGGCGAGTTCGTTTTGAAGATTTGCCATGATGATTACCTTTAAATTGTAAAAATTAGAATCTGATTTTGCTAGGTATGATACCATTTTTGTTAGGTTTATTCATGTTATTTAGCATGACCCTGAGTTACTTCCATTAAAATAAAAAATCCGCCATAGCGACGGACTTTTATACAAAACAATTAAGCTTATTGGGTCAAAAAGCTTGGCAATGCTTTATGACGTTTTTCCAATTCTTTGGCTTTTTTCTTACTGACACCACCCAACACCTCAATGGCATGACGCAGGCGCTGCAATGTCATATCCGCCCCAATCAAATACATTGAATTCATCACAGGCGTGCTTGACTTGCTACCTGCGATGGCAATAAAAAATGGCGACATAAAATCACGCAATTTAATGCCCATCTCGCCTGCCAAGCCAGACAATACCGCTTGGATATTCTCCTCCGTCCATACAGGCAGGGTTTCTAACTGCCATTGCGCAAGTTGTAGAATCTCCACGGTTTGCTCAGTGGATAACACTTTATGCTCAAAGTCCACCTCACTAATCGTTGGCAAGTTTTGGAAATAAAAGCCCGACCAATTCACCGCATCCGACAACAAGTTAATGCGTGGCTGGATGGCTTTGGCAATCGCAGTGAGTTTTTCGCTGTCGTTTGCCCAATCGAGAATTTTGGTTTTTAAGGCTTCGGGTGACAGTGAACGCAACCATTCGCCATTGAGCCAAGTGAGTTTTTCCACGTCAAAAATCGGACCGCCCAATGACACCCGTTTGATGTCAAAACTGGCAATCATTTCATCCAACGTGAATTTTTCGGCTTCATTTGGCATGGAGTAGCCCATCCGTCCCAAATAGTTGAGCAAGGCTTCTGGCAACACACCTGCATCACGGTAATAAGTGATAGACGTTGGATTTTTGCGTTTCGATAGTTTGGATTTGTCGGGGTTTCTGAGCAGTGGCATATGACAGAGTACTGGCATATCCCAACCAAAATATTTATACAACAGTTGATGTTTTGGGGCGGAGTTAATCCACTCTTCGCCACGGATGACGTGGGTAATCTGCATCAAATGGTCATCGACGACGTTTGCCAAATGATAGGTTGGTAGACCGTCGGTTTTGAGTAGCACTTGCATATCCACTTGTGACCAAGGAATCTCGACCTCCCCACGTAGCATATCGTCAAACTTACATACACCCTCGTCTGGCACACGCATACGAATGACAAATGGCTTGCCTTCGGCGGCGAGCTTGTCCGATTGTTCACGGGAAAGGTTCGCATAGCGACCGTCATATTTTGGGGTTTCACCCCGCGCCATTTGTTCGGCTCGCATTTGGTCGAGTTCATCGCTGGTGGCAAAACAGCGGAATGCATGACCTTTGTCCAACAGTTCTTCGGCGTATTGTTTGTAGATGTCTTTGCGTTCGCTTTGGCGATACGGTGCATGTGGACCGCCGACGTCTGGACCTTCTGCCCAGTCAAGACCGACCCAGCGCAGCGCCTCCAAAATCATTTGTTCAGATTGCGCGGTGGAGCGCGTTTGGTCGGTGTCTTCAATGCGTAGGATAAAATCGCCGCCATGCGCTTTGGCAAAGGCAAGGTTAAATAGGGCGATATAGGCGGTGCCAACGTGGGGAAAGCCTGTGGGGCTTGGGGCAATACGGGTGCGGACTTTTGACATGGATTTCTCAATTTTACCAAAATTTCAAATTAGCGGCTATTATAGCCGACTATCGAATTTTTATAAATTGAATCCTAGCGATGATAGGCGGCTGATAGAATCTAAATTTGGAAGGCAACGCTAAATGCTAGATTGACTTTGGCAGTTAGCGTTATTGTTGAACACTAATTCAATTATTTGTCATTTCGATGGCGAATGATTTCAATCACCATAGGCACCACCGAAAACACAATAATGGCAATCATGATCCACGAAAAATGTTCTTTGACAAAGGGTAATTGACCAAAAAAATAGCCTAGCGTGGTAAAAGATACGACCCATAATACCGCGCCAACGATGTTATAGCGAGCAAACTGGGCATAATTCATGTTACCCATCCCGCCTACAAACGGCGCAAAAGTGCGTACAATGGGAATAAAACGGGCAATAATAATGGTGCGACCGCCGTATCTTTCATAATAATCGTGGGTTTTTTGCAAATAGCTTTGCTTAAAAATCTTGGAATTGGGATTGGAAAATAACTTTTGCCCAAAGTGTTTGCCAATCTCAAAATTGACAAAATCACCCAATATTGCCGCCACAATCAATAAACCAATCAGCACAAAGATATTCATATCGCCCACTGCGGCAATGGTGCCTGCCGCAAACAACATCGAATCCCCGGGCAAAAATGGTAACACCACCAGACCCGTCTCGCAAAACACAATGGCAAACAAAATCGCATAAATCCAATTGCCATAATTTTTGACCAATTCTTGTAAATGGTCACCGATATGCAAAATAAAATCAACCAACCACATGGGCTATCCTTATAATTTTAGACAAAACAACAAAATATAACTAATTTACAGTCGTTATATAAAAATATAACTAATTTACAGTCGTTATATCAAGGCAACATTAAGCAGGCATCATTATAGCAAGAATGGGTAAAAATTTTGTGTTTTTAGGCAAAAATCATCTTGACAGCAAAATCAGTTTTCAATAAAATACGCGCACTCTTAGGCAAAGCAGTTTAAATAATTCCCAAAAATGGGGCTATAGCTCAGTTGGTAGAGCACTTGCATGGCATGCAAGGGGTCAGCGGTTCGACTCCGCTTAGCTCCACCACTATTAAGTCTGCTTAGAGCACCTCGTGCGATTGCGTCCCCATCGTCTAGAGGCCTAGGACATCGCCCTTTCACGGCGGTAACCGGGGTTCGAATCCCCGTGGGGACGCCACTAATTTTAAAAAAGCCATTGTCTGACGGACGATGGCTTTTTTGTTTTTGCTGTCTGTCTCTATTCGGTGTTTGTGGTTTGTAGTGTTGTCCTGCTACATCCTAGGTTAAATAGGTTACAGTGTTTTGCTTTTTCCCATGCCCCACCCCACAAAATCAATTTTCCTTGCGCTCAGTTAACGCTTTGTCATCAAAATTAGCATATAATTGAGCGCGCAATTGCGTATGTGATAAATAATTTTTGGCTATCTGCTTTGAGCTACATGATTTTAGCCACTAAATTTTACCACTGGAGTTTTGACTCGCTGATTTTAAGCTATTGGGAAACTGGGCGAAGACTATGGCAAATTTTAACACCCACATAAGCGTGGCTTTTGTCGCAAGTGGCGTCACTGGCTTGGTGATTTATAAGGCAGGGATGCTGACCGCGCCTGAATATTTGATGTGTGTGGTGGCTGGTACCATTGGTGGCTTGCTGCCCGATATTGATTTGGACCACTCGGTACCCGCGACCGTAGGATTTAATGTCGTATCGCTGCTGACGGCATTTTTTATTGTTATCTTGTGTGTCGGGCAGTTTTCGTTGGTGGCATTGGCAGGATTGTGGTTAGCATCTTATTTGCTGATGCGCTACGGTGTGTTTAATTTATATAGCAAATTGACGGTGCATCGCGGTATTGTGCACTCGATTCCCTATTTGGGGATTATAGCGATGACCCTCGTGTACGCCAGCTTTTATGGGTTTAAGCAAGGCGCTGTTATCAGTTGGTTTTTGGGGCTATTTTTGATGTTTGGCGCCATTGTTCATCTGCTGTTAGATGAGATGTTTAGCGTCAACCTGTTAGGGCTGAGTGTCAAAAAATCTTTTGGTACCGCGTTTAAAGTGTTTAAATTCGATCAAGTAGGCTGGTATTTGGGCTTATATGCCGTGTTGGCTGCCCTGATTGTGTTTGCCCCGCCGTTTAAACTATTTTGGCAGACGCTACAAGACCCGATTAGTTGGCTTATTTTAAAGAAAAATATCTTGCCTACCGCCATCAACCTACCGAACATTCATTAACATGATACATACGTCACCTTGCCCGTGTGGCTCTACACTGTCTTATGCTGATTGCTGTGCGCCCCTGCATTTGGGACAAAAATTCGCCCATACCGCAGCACAGCTAATGCGCGCTCGGTACGCGGCATTTGTGCTTCAACATGTCGAATATATCGTTGCCACCACCGCACCTTTTCAGCAGCCGCTACTCGACACCCAAGCAATTAGCGACTGGGCAAAGCAGACCAACTGGGTAGGACTTGAAGTCATCAAACACACGCCGAAAATTGGCAAACGCCATTCACAAGTTGAGTTTAAAGCCTACTTTCACTTGCCTAATGCATCGGTCGTGCATTCAGCAGGTTTGGATTTATCGGTTTTAGACAACAAATGTTTAGACAGCAAAGGCGTCCATCATGAGCTATCCACCTTTGTGAATATTCCCACCCATGGCAATAGCCGTTGGTATTTTTTGGATCCGACAGTGGTCATGTCTGTCACCCAAAAACAACCTTGCCCCTGTGGCAGTGGTGAGAAATACAAACGCTGCTGTGGACAGTTTTTGGCCTAATCGATGCGCCATTGATAACAAAAAATTTAACAACCGCTCTACAATTTTTTTGTTTTTTAAAAGGGCTTTTTTGCTAGACTAATTTTATTTGCGATTTTGCGAGAAAGACAACGATATTAAAGGAGAGTCCCATGCCAGCGCTACGCCAAGATATTGATCCAGACGGTTTATTAGAATACTCTGTGGTCTACACCGACCGCTCGCTCAATCACATGTCCAAAAAATTCCAAACCGTGATGAATGATTTGTCCACAAGCTTAAAAAACGTGTATAACGCCGATGCGGTGGCAATCGTGCCCGGTACCGGGACTTACGGTATGGAAGCGGTTGCGCGCCAGCTTGCCACTGACCAAACAGTGCTTATCATCCGCAACGGCTTTTTTAGTTTTCGCTGGACGCAAATCCTTGAAAAAGGTCGTATCACGGATGACGTGACTGTCCTGACCGCACACATCGGTGACAACAGCGATTCAATGGGGCAACAACAGCAGTTTGAACCAGTGGCAATTGAGGCGGCTGTCGCTGAGATTCAATCTAAAAAACCTGCGGTGGTATTTGCCCCGCATGTCGAAACCGCGGCAGGCTTGATGCTGCCTGATGACTATATCAAACAACTTGGCGATGCGGTACATAGCGTCGGTGGTTTACTGGTCATCGACTGTATCGCGTCAGGCTGCGTGTGGCTTGATATGAAAGCGTTGGGCATTGACGTACTCATCTCTGCGCCACAAAAAGGCTGGTCAAGCACGCCATGTGCGGGGCTAGTGATGATGAATGAACAAGCCGTTGCCAAAGTGGAGACCACCGAATCAACCAGTTTTGGGCTCGATCTCAAACAGTGGCTCACTATCATGCGCGCTTATGAAAATGGCGGTCATGCGTATCATGCGACGATGCCAACCGATGGGCTGACCAAATTCCGCGATACCGTCAAAGAAGCCGAAGCGATTGGACTTGATAAGCTCAAAAGCGCCCAATTTGAATTGGGTGAAAAAGTGCTCTCTGTCCTCAATCAACACGATATCATCAGCGTCGCAGCTGAAGGCTACCAAGCGCCGGGTGTGATTGTGGTTTATACTGAGCGTGATGATATGCATAAAGGGGCAGCATTTGCAGCCCAAGGCTTACAAATTGCAGGCGGCGTACCCTTGAAAGTTGGCGAGCCTGATAGTTTTAAAACCTTTCGTTTGGGTCTGTTTGGTCTGGATAAATTAACGGATATCGACGGTACGGTTAGCCGCTTTGAGCAAGCGCTTGAGAAAGTATTAGCTTAATTATCAGCGTATGTATTAGCGCATTTATTAGCAGCACAACGGTTTATTTTAAAAGTTCTGTGAATTTAAAAGCTCTGTGAAACAGGGCTTTTTTTATCTCTTAACACTCACTCATACAGCCTTTTTGCTATCCGAAAAGTATTGCAATGGGCTTCCACCACATCGTCGATGTTTTCTGAGTAGCCGCCACCCATGACCACCGCCACTGGAATTCCATGGGCTTTGGCTTGGCTAAATACAAACGCATCACGCTTGGCACAGCCGTCACGGGTGAGCGCAAGTTTACCGAGCTTATCGGTGGCGAGCACATCCACAGCGGACTGGTAAAACAGCATATCGGGTTTCACTTTTGCAATAAGTCTGGGCAGCGTATCCATTAATATGGCTAAATACGCCTCATCGCCTGTCTCGTTTGGCAAATCAATATCTAAATCAGATGCTTGCTTGCGAAACGGATAGTTTTTTGCGCCATGCATACTGAAGGTAAATACCCGAGGTTCATTTGCCATCAAATGCGCTGTACCGTTGCCTTGATGCACATCCAAATCCACGGTCAGAATTTGGGTCGCCTGTCCACGTGCCAACAATAAATTACTCGCCACCGCCACATCGTTAAACACGCAAAACCCTTCGCCATGATCGGCAAACGCATGGTGGGTACCGCCTGCGATATTGAGCGCGACACCGAATTGTTTGGCGAATAACGCACATTCATAAGTGCCGTGGGCAATCACACGTTCCCGCTCAACGAGCCTTGGCGTCATCTCAAAGCCGATGGCGCGCGCGTCTTTGGCGGGCAATGTTTGCTGTTTTAGATGCTGCCAGTACCTTTGTGTATGTGTGGTGAGAATTTCGTCTTCGCTCAATCGCTGCGGGGCAAAAAAATTGGCTTGGGTCAATGTACCCTCCGCCAATAACCGCGCCGCAATCATCGGATATTTTTGCATAGGGAAACGGTGACGCTCAGGAACGTCATATTTAAAAATATCAGAATAAGCGACCTTTATCATATTATAAGCTCGCCCCCACTTTGCGGGCGATGGCAATGCCTTCTTCAATGGTTAAGCGGGTCGGATTATCAGGGGTATCTTTAAATAAAATATCGCCATCCCGAAACATCAAACATTCATCCACATACAGCTGTTGCCAGTGTTCGTTGTAAGTCAAAGGAATGGTAGTAATCAAGGTCACTTTGTCGGTCTGCGAGGTCACCTCGCTAAAATCAATCGCCAGCTCACTGTCAGCGAGCTTCGCCTCACCAAATGGCGCTTTACGGGTGATAAAAAATAGCAAGCTCCCTGCATACGCTAGCTGCCAATCACCATTGCTAATGAGACAATTAAACAAGCCCAACGCCGATAACTCACGACAAATCGTGGTCAAAAACTGGAATAACACCTCGTCACTGGGCGGCTCACTAAACTGTGATTTGAGGCGATTAAGCAGATAACAAAACGCCATCTCCGAATCGGTTGTACCTACAGGCTGATAGTGGGTGGGCACAGGACTGAGCTGGTCCATAAAATCCATCTGCAATTGCCCATTATGCGCAAACGCCCATTCCTCGCCCCATACCTCACGGACAAATGGGTGGGTATTAGCCAAGCAATTTGTGCCTTGCGTGGCTTTGCGAATATGGCAAATCACATTCATCGCCTTAATCGGATAACTGTTGACTAAATCCGCCACCGGTGAGCAATAACTTGGCTTGTCATCGTGAAATTGACGTATCCCAGCTTTACCATTACCCTGCGATGGGTCGGGATTTTTTTCAAAAAACACAATACCAAACCCATCGGTATGGATATCGGTCTGCCCGCCCCGCTTGCGAAACCCCGCAAAGCTAAAATGAATATCAGTGGGTGTGTTGCAATTCATACCCAGAAGTTGGCACATGGTGATTAGGGTTCCTTTCTACTGCAATTTTGCTGAGTCGTTATGGTCTACCAAGTCGTCATCCGCTAGTTGCGAGGTGTCATCGATATTATCGAGCAAAGCTTTGGCTTGCTCAACATCTTCAGGGGCAACCCATAGCACACCGCCTGTGTTTAATCCCATCAAATCAACGAGTTGGGTCTGTACGTTGATGCCGTTGTTTTGTAAATAGATGGCGTGGGTTTCTGCCAATAAGTTGGTCGGGTATTGGGCAAGTTTTTGCCAGTTGTTAGTATCATTCATCTTTACTATTCCGAGAATTATGTATATTTTGGTAAAATTAAATTGAAATCAATCATAAAAATGCTATTATTAATAGGTAGTCTGACCTAGGGCTAGACCCTACAGTAGGACTCATCGGGTTCGGCGAAAGCTGAACCCTTTTCTTTTTAACGTATAACTATGCCTAACGGATGACTTTTACTTGCTTGTTTTAATAAAACTGGCATTAGTCTATCAAGATAATTTCTACCACCTTTCTTTTTAACATATTGATTAGTAAAAAATTTCTGCCCCAAGAAATAAGCATTAACATCGGCTAATTGAATAAAATAAGAATGTGCAGAATCACGATGAATTGCATCTTCTATTACCCATTGTGTGGGCATCATACGATAGCCTGAGCCCAAGTTAAAGCTATTTGGGACAGGATTATATCTTCTCATTCGTCGGGTTAAATTTCTTAATTTTATCTCATCAGTTTTATCAACAAATAACAAAGCTGAATCAGTTGCATTGTTTGAACCAATAAAATTGTGATGATAAAGTGTATTTTCGATACGCTGAATAAGCGTTTGCCAAGCAAGGCTAAAAATATCACTATTTAAAGATTTATTCTTTTTGTTTACCACCACGTTCACAATTTGATAATTAAGTAAACTTGCTTGAAAATCAATAACATCTCGTAACAGCCTGAGCCGTAAAGACTTAGGAATTCTCTGAAAATCACCAGGTTTGTGAATAAAATGAGAACAGTGAATTTCTTCTCGTAATTTAAAACCATAGCTTGCTCTCAGTTCTTTTCTAAAGCCAATCACTGAATTTAACGTGGTTTGCCAATGACTTTCATGAACTACGATAGCACTTAAACAAAAATAATTCGATGGACTATTTACCAAGCCAGTATCACCGCTTTCATCCACATACACAAGAAACATTGAATATCCTTATTTCACGCTCGCCCAATGAAAGCTGGCTAGGCGTTTCATCAAATCAGGATTTTTCACCATAATATTATCGCCCGTGCGACCTTGCTGACGGTTATAATAAATCACATTCAAACGCAGCAGCCAAAACGTCACGCCCGCCATAGCAAGCATAACTGGCAATGCCTTTTTCTCATCGTCGCTCAAAGCGCGTTTACTCTCGTACCCTTGTAAAAACGCTTGCATCTTGGCGTCATCAAAATTCACCGCTTCGCCCTGCCCTGATAAAGCATTGGCGTTACCCCAAGTGGTGCAAAAATCATTAATGGTAATCGCCACATCCATCACAAAATGTTCAACACTGACTTCGGTAAAATCAAGCAAACCTGTGAGTGTTGGCTGGGTTTCATCACTAAAATCCCACAGCGTGTTATCGGCAAACATGTCCAGATGACATAAACCTGTTGGCAAATTTTTGCTTGCTACCGTTTCGTACGCTTGCCAAATATCATTCATCAGTTTGGCTTCATCGCTTGGCATAAACTTGGTTTCACGGTCACGCACCAGATGCCAAGGGTATAACTCAACGCCATAGTTTTGTGCAGGGGTCAAGGTTTGCAAGGTTTGGTGAAGAACGGCTAAAGCCTCGCCCATTTGGCGGCACATATCAGGCGTGGTTGCTTTGGGGTGACCGCCCGAGAGTTTTGGTGACACCACAATGGCTTTGTTGTCAAAATACAGCAAAAACTCGCCGTTTTTGGCAGCTAGCGGTGCTGCTACGGGTAGCTGGTCTTTTAAGCGGTTTAGGATAATCGCCATTTTTTGAATTTCATGCGGTTTGCGTTCTTCAAACAAGGTAAATACATAAGACGGCTCGCCGGCTTTGTCCGTGGTTGTTTCAATAAACCAATTACTGTTTTTGATACCCTGTGTGATAGGTATGGCTTTGGCAAAATCCACACCAAATTGTTGGCAAAAATCACTAAATTGTTGGTCAGTCAACTGGGTATATACAGACATAAGGCATCCTTGAAGCGCAGCACACCGATAAAACTGCGGTAATGGCAAAGTAAATTTGATAAACTTACGGCTATTATAGAAGGAAATCGAATATGTTAGCAAAACGAATTATCCCTTGCCTTGATGTTGACAATGGTCGGGTGGTCAAAGGTGTGCAATTTGTCGACATCAAAGACGCGGGCGACCCTGTTGAAGTGGCGCAGCGCTACAATGAACAAGGCGCGGATGAAATCACTTTTTTGGATATCACCGCTACCCATCATGGACGCGACACCACCTATCACACGGTTGAACGCATGGCAGAAACCGTATTTGTACCGCTGACCGTGGGCGGTGGGGTGCGTAAAGTCGATGACATTCGTCACTTGCTAAACGCGGGCGCGGATAAAGTATCGATTAATTCGGCGGCAATTTTTAACCCTGAGTTTGTCGGTGAAGCGGCAGCGCGTTTTGGCAGTCAGTGTATCGTGGTAGCGATTGATGCCAAAAAAGTGGCTGACAATCAATGGGAAATCTTTACCCATGGGGGACGCAAAGCGACTGGCATTGATGCGGTGGCATGGGCGGTCAAAATGGCAGGGTTTGGGGCGGGTGAACTGCTTGTGACCTCGATGGACTCAGATGGTACCAAAAACGGCTATGATATCGCCTTGATGAAGCGCATTACAGATAGCGTAAATGTGCCAGTGATTGCCTCGGGTGGCGTCGGCAATCTGCAACATTTGGCAGATGGGGTGCTGCAAGGCGGTGTTGATGCGGTACTAGCGGCGAGTATTTTCCATTTTGGCGAATATACCGTGGGCGAAGCCAAACAGTTTATGGCACAGCAAGGCATTGAAATGAGATTATAGTTTTTGAAACTATTTATCATTTATTCTAGTAATTATAGACTGTGGGTTACCTATTCTTCTAAGTTAACCCACTATCGATTTCTTAAATAAAAACAGGAGTATTTAATGATTCATTAAGTTCTTTATAAATAGCCAATATCTTATGATTATCCAATCTTGTCTTATAAATTAGAAATTTAATTAAATCGTTCAACGTGGGAATAGTTTGTATAAAATTTTGATTAATTTCTAAGTTTTCAACTTTAGCATCTATCATTTTATTGCCAACTATACCTCTGTTATTCACATTTAACTTTCCACCATTTATATTAACACTCCTCACATTATCAAATAAGTATCCAATGTCAAACCCCTTAACCGAACCTCCTATAATTTGTATATTTGAGCAGTTCTCACATTTTATAGCTACTGATACCATATTTCACCTTAAAAACTAGCTACAAAATAATTGCCAAAGTTTAAATAAATAAGGTGCCAAAATCATCGTAACAGGTGAGTTTTCAGCGAATACCTCAATAATGTATGAAATTGTTTCAGATAATGTGTGAACTTTATTTAATAGCGATTCCTGATCAGCATTGTTAACATTATCTATCTGAGAGAGAATTTCATTTAATGAACTTTTAATTTCTTGATCAGTATTTTGGCTTATTAAATTTTCTGTATCACTTTTTAAATTGCGTAATAATTCTAACTGTTCACTAGATATTATTTGATTACCTACTATTTCACCAACTTTAGATCGATTCACCTGTATTCCCTTGCCAGTATCAGAGTTTATTGAGACTCTATTATTTTTTATTTTTTCAACTTCAGAGTCATTTACTTCAATACCAATAAAACTTTGCGAGCTCATACATTTAATCCTTATCATTATTTTTAAAGAATAATTTGTTAGAAATCATATTTCATGACATCATAGAAATTATGATATGGTCAACAATTGTATATTTCAACCTTAAGAATTTTTTATTTTAAAAGCCCATTACTTCTTTGCTAAAAATTCCAAAAATCTAATCATGCACAGCAAAGTTTGGTATGATATGGGTATTTTCGATAATGACTAAATTGCCATGTTTCCACTAATTTTAACTCACCCGCAATGGGATCCTGTCGCTCTGAATTTGGGACCTGTTCAAGCCCACTGGTATGGGCTGATGTATTTACTGGCTTTTGCTGCCGCTTATGCGTTGGCTTGGTATCGCACTAAGTCACGCCCAGACTGGAATGCCGACATGGTCGCTGACCTGGTATTTTACGGGGCGATGGGCGTGATTCTAGGCGGTCGTATCGGCTATGTGCTGTTTTATCAATTAAGCGAATTTTTAGCCAATCCGATGTATTTGTTCAAAATCAACCAAGGCGGCATGTCGTTTCATGGGGGATTTTTGGGTGTCGCCATCGCAATGCTATTTTTTGCCCGCAAATATCAAAAGAACATTTGGAATGTGCTAGATTTTATTATTCCCTGCGTGCCAACCGGACTGCTGTTTGGGCGTATTGGCAATTTTATCAATGGCGAATTGTGGGGTCGGGTGTCTGACGGGGGTTACAACTGGCTGATGCTGTTCCCGCAAGCGGTCAATGAAGACAATGAACTGCTCAAACAAACCCCTGCCCTGCAAAGCCTTGCGCAAACCTTTATGATTGATGGCAACAATTATTTGTTACTCCCCCGCCATCCCTCACAGCTGTATCAAGCTTTTACCGAAGGGGTGGTACTGTTTGTTTTGGTTTGGTGGTTTGCCAGCCGGCCGCGTCCGCGTATGGCGGTTAGTGGCTTATTCGTGATGGGCTACGGTATTGCACGTTTTATTACCGAATTCTTCCGCCAACCTGATGCTGACCAAGGTTTTATTTTATTAGGGTGGATGACAAAAGGGCAAATGTTAAGCCTACCGATGATTATCGGCGGTTTGGTTTTATTGATTTGGGCGTATAAAAACCAAATCTATGATTGGGGCCATCAAAAGAATGTGGACTAACAAAGAAAACTAACCAAGGAACTCATCACCCATGATTACGTCAAAAAATGAACAAGCCTATTTGGATTTACTTAAACTGGTGCTAGCCAACGGCATACAAAAAGGCGACCGTACGGGCACGGGTACCATCAGCTATTTTGGCGCGCAGATGCGGTTTGATTTGAATGAAGGTTTTCCACTACTGACCACCAAAAAAATCCATACCAAAAGCGTGATTTATGAGCTGCTTTGGTTTTTAAAAGGCGATACCCATGTCCAATACTTGCAGGACAATGGGGTACGCATTTGGAATGAATGGGCAACCGCCGAGCAAACTGCCCGCTTTGGCAAGCCGGAAGGCGAACTTGGCGCGGTGTATGGACACCAGTGGCGCAACTTTGGTGCCAGTAAAAAAGCGGACGGCAGCTACCATTCAGACGGTTTTGACCAAATCAGTTGGGTGGTCAATGAAATCAAAAACAACCCAAACTCGCGCCGTTTGATTGTCTCTGGCTGGAATCCTTTGGAGGCCAACGAAGTGGCCTTGCCCCCTTGTCATACCCTGTTTCAGTTTTTTGTCGCCGATGGCAAATTATCTTGTCAGTTGTACCAACGCTCGGCGGATTTGTTTTTGGGTGTACCTTTTAACATTGCCAGCTATGCCTTGCTTACCCATATGATAGCCCATGTGACGGGGCTTGGCGTCGGTGAGTTTGTGTGGACGGGTGGTGATTGTCATATCTATAACAACCATCTACAGCAAGTGCATGAGCAGCTTAGTCGTGAGCCGTTTGCCCTACCAAAACTTTGGCTCAATCCTGACATTACTGACATTTTTGCGTTTGATTTTAACGATATAAAAATTGAAAATTATCAAAGCCATGCCACAATTAAGGCTGAAGTCTCTGTATAAGCTTGCAGCCCAATGCCAAAACTCACAACAATAAGGATAAATCATGAGTTATTCTAATGTGGAAGTCGCCCAAATCGTGGCGATGAGCCAAAACCGCGCCATTGGCAAAGACAATCAATTGCCTTGGCACATCTCTGAGGACTTGAAACATTTTAAAAAACATACCAATGGCGGTATCGTGATTATGGGTCGAAAGACCTTTGAATCTATGGGCGCAAAACCCTTGCCCAACCGTACCAATTTTGTGATTACCACCAATTTAGACTACCAAGTGGATGATGATGCCGTCATTGTGATGCACAACCTAGATGACGCACTGACCCAAGCCTCATCGCTCGCCCATGGTAAAGGTTTGCAAACGATTTGGGTGATTGGTGGCGAGAAAGTTTTCCAACAAGCCCTGCTGTTTAGTGATCGCTTAGAAATCACCCAGGTCGATACCGTGATTGACAACGCAGCAGCGTTTTATCCAGAGATTACCAGTGATTTTGTCAAAACATCAGAAAGTGAAAAATTCACGGATGAACAAAGCGGGTTAAGCTATCAGTTTGTCACTTACCAAAAAGCTTAAGCTTGACAATGGCGACTTAGCGTACAAAAAAACCACGTCATCTAACGTGGTTTTTTTATGTAGCTGTGGTTTTCTTATTTAGATATTGATGTCTTATTTTGATTGTTCTTGAGATTTGACCGCTGAGGCAACAGGTGGTGCGATATTTGGGGTGTCACCTGTTTTGGCTTTAATCTCTGCTTTGGCTTCAGCCGTTGAGGCATTACGCGCTTCAATGGTCGATGTTTTTGCAGTAGCCGTTGGTGCAGAAGATGGCGTCATAGAAGCATTGTCTGGACTGGCCACTGTGGTATTTGGACCTGTTGCGGTGTCTGCATTGGCAGTGGCGGTGGTGGTTTCACCCGCCGCAGGTGAGGTTGCCGCAGGCGTCGAACCCGCTGGTTTGGCAGCGGCAGCAGCAGATGCGGCGGCTTTGGCTTCCACTTCAGCATTGAGCTTTGCAACGTCGACATGGTTACCAGCGGGGCGAACAATTGCTGAAATAAGGATTAATAAAACCACGCCTAGAAACGCTAAAACGCCAATTAAAGAGTAACTAAGTTCTTTTTTGACATTGTTTTCCACGACTTCATGATGAGCCATCGTAAACCTCACTGTAAATCATTGGGGCAAGAGTTGTTGAATCTAAATGAATTCAAGTCTAATTTTTAACTATTATACGGAACTTTGTAACCATTATATACTAAATTTTTGCAATGGGTGACAAAACCTTACTGTATCTAAGGTTTTTAACGTGTTTTACGAATCAGCCAACTAATCAGTAGCAATAGCGCTGCCAGTGCCAAGATAGGATAACTACCCCAGCGCATAAATGGCGTATTGCCAACGCGCGATTGAATTTCACCCCGTAGCACCGTGCGTTCAAAGGCTGGCGCTTTGGCAACAATATTGCCTTTATCATTGATGATGGCGGTCACGCCTGTATTGGTCGCGCGCATAAACCAGCGACCGGTTTCAATCGAGCGCATTTGCACCATTTGTAGATGCTGTAATGGACCTGCCGATGTGCCAAACCAAGCATCATTGGATACGGTCAATAAAAAGTCGGTATTTTTGGCATTGCGGCGGGTGGTATCAGGATAGGCGACTTCATAACAAATCGCCACACCGACTGGGTGGTTTTTGACTTGCAAGGGCGCTTGGTGCGCAGAGCCACTGCGAAAACTCATGGTACCGCTCATCAAATTTGGCAATGCCCAATCTAACATACCTTCAAACGGGATATATTCGCCCACGGGTACCAAATTTTGTTTCTTGTATAAGCCTTTGGCATCGGCGCCCAAAGCAATCACACTGTTGTAAAATGGCTCGTATTTATCAACCTTTGGGTCGTATTCATTGATGACATCCACATACGGAATACCGGTGAGCCATGCGCTATTGCTTTCGCGGGCTTGGGCAGCAATTTGGCTGATAAAGGGCATGGCGTCGGTTTGAAACATCGGAATTGACGACTCTGGCCATAAGATAATGTCCTGCCCCCATTCTGTTTTACTTAAGCCTGCATAGATACCCAGCGTTTGGATTTGGTACTCTTGCAGCCATTTTAAATCCTGCGGAATATTGCCTTGTACTAAGGAGACTTTCAGATTCGGCGTGCCTTTGGGGGTCGTCCATTGCGGGGCAATAAGCCACAGCGCAACGCTTGCCAGTAACATCACAGACGATGGGATTAAATAACGGTATTTTTTTCGCGCCGCTTCCACCAGACTGGCTGAGACGAACACCGATACAAAGCTCAGCGCCAACACCCCAAAAATTGGCGCAAGGCTCGTCAGCCAAGGCTGCGCTGTATAAGCATAGCCCACAAATAGCCAAGGAAAACCCGTAAATAGCCAGGTCTTTAACCACTCTTGTACCACCCATAATGACGCAAAGCTTAGCGGCTGTTTCGCCACGAAGCGGTTAAAAATGACCGCTAAGGCGCCATGAAACAATCCCATCCCCAAGCCAACAAAACCAATCATCAGTAAGGCTAACAAGGTAGGGGTATCGCCATAGGTATGGATGGAGGTAAACAACCAAAACGCGCCCACGCTCCACAATCCCATACCATACATTTCACCGAGCCAAAACGCCCGCCAATTTGACATTGTGGGCAATAATAGCCAATACAGCACCAGTGGCGATAACAGTGCCACTAGCCAAAAATCGTAAGGCGCTAAGGCGAAGACAAATGCCGCACCCGCAAGCCAAGCCAGCACCAGTTTGGGTAATAGGGGCTGTTTGGTATTTGCAGATTTGGCACTATCGTGATGAGATTGTACAGAAAGTTGCTTTTTTAGGGACTGGGTAGTAAGACGCATTGGCGAGTATTGCCTTTAGGGTTAAACGGTTTTGCAAACATAAGTAATTGGACTAATCGTCGAGCTGATTATACCCTTTAACCAGTTCAATTTCTTGGATAAATCGACCATCTGCTGACAATACTGTCAAACGACAATCATCAATAAAGACCGTTTGACCCAACACTTCATTGACTTCGCCAAGCTCTTGCATGACCAGCCCACCCATACTGGCGACATCCTCACTATCAAAATGGGTACCTAACTGTTCATTACAGTCTGAGACTGAGGTGATAGATTGCACAATCCATGTGTCAGGCTGGTTTGGCACAGGCACTATATGATTGATATCGGTATCTTCTTCGATGTCGTCATGCTCATCGATGATATCACCGACAATTTCTTCGAGTAAGTCTTCCATCGTCACCACGCCTGCTGTCACACCAAACTCATCAATGACGATTGCCATATGAATTTGGTTTTTTTGAAAAAGACGCAGCAGGTTATCAGAACGCGCAGTTTCACTGATATAAATTGGCTGGCGTACAATCGCTTCAAGATTAAAATGGTCAATATTTTGACCTTGCGCCTTGGCGACCAAAAATGGAATTAAATCTTTGGCAAGTAAGATACCCATTACCGTGTCTTTGTTATCATCGGTAAATACAGGATAACGCGAATGGGCGGTTTCCATATAGAGCGACATGATGTCTTGCAAGTTTTGGTGCTGGGTGATGCCTGCAACGTGGCTGACAGGGGTCATGATTTCTCGCACTTGAATGGCGGGTAAATCTAAGACACCCTCTAACATATCGACGGTGTCGGGCGCCAAAAATCGACGTGAATCATGTACCAATTTGACTAGTTCATCACGGGTTTCAGGGGCGGTAGACAGCCAGCGTTTCAGACCGCGTGACCAGCTACTGCCTTGCTGTTTGCTTGACAGGTGTGAACTCGAATTGTCGTCTGACATAGCCGACGAGACCCTCATATGGCGAAAGATTTTTTTACCTTACCTTAAGCCCATGATGATTGCAATGGTATTTTTCTTAATTTTATTGTATTTTTTGGCTGATTTTACTCACCCATCAGCTTGTTAATTACTAGCAAAGCCTCGCATAACCAAGCGCTATTGGCGAATCCAATGAATAACCCGTTGTTCTTGCTCTAGCTCAGATACCTCTGTTTCAGACTGACAGCGGCCTGCCACGCTGATATTTTTTTGGCGCATCATGGTTTGTGTCACGGCGGCATCTTGAGTAAGTAATAAATGCCAGCTTGGTAGTGGTTGCCCGTAGTACAAGCGCTTGTAGGCGCAGCTTGCCGGTAGCCAATACATCTCACCAATGTTATCGATGGTTAGGCTGATGCAGTCGGGCACATAGTCGCGCCTTGTTGGGTAATGTTGGCAAGCCCCTGTGGTACAATCAAGCAGCCGACAGGCGACATCACTGTATTCAACTTCATCGGTGTCATCGTCTTTAAATTTAATCAAACAACACGCCCCACAGCCATCACACAAGGCTTCCCATTCAGTTTGGGTCAATTGTTCTAACGAAAATCGCTCCCAAAATTGCGGGCGTAAGATAACAGATTGGCTCATTATTTTTCCAACTTTCGGCTTGTATAAAACAGTGACAGTATTATAACGGAAAATGCGATGATTTCAGTATACAGTAATGCCTGTATTAACCGTTGCAATGACTTGCCACGCTCTGAGTAGCGTATGAAGCAACGTATGAATCCAGCGTTTTTATAACGCCAGCTTTTTATAACAATAGCAATCAATCATATCATTTACCATAACATAAGGATGCATGATGCCAATTCAAATTTTACAACTCGAATCTACCACTACCGATGGCGTGGAGCTTAAAAGCTATGTCTGTCTACCAGAATCAGCTAGCCACGATAACCCTGCCCCAGCGATTTTGGTGGCGCCTGAATGGTGGGGCGTGGTTGAGCACCCACAAAAAGTCACTGAGCGTTTAGCCGAAGCGGGTTTTGCTGCCGTCGCCATGGATGTGTATGGCGAAGGTAAACTGACCACAGATGCCGCCCAAGCCAATGAATGGATGAGCCAAATGCTTGCTGACCAAGACATGTTGATGGCGCGCTGTAAACTCATTATGGATGACTTTACTGACCTCGAAGCGGTTGACACAAACCGCCTGGGCGCGATTGGGTTTTGCTTTGGCGGTAAAATCGCCCTAGATATGGCACGTGAAGGCTTCCCACTCAAAGCAGTGGCGACTTTCCACGGCAATCCTACCCCAAAACAACCGGCACAAAAAGGCAAGTTCACTGCCAAAGTATTGGTGGCACATGGTGAAGCCGATAGCATGGTGTCAATGGATGCCATTGAAGGGCTAAAAAAAGAGTTGGATAACGCCGATGTAGAGTACACAGTCGATGTATACGAAGGCGCCAAACACGGCTTTACCAATCCTAATGCTGACAAACGCGCCGAAGAAAATGGCGTGGACTTGGGCTATGATGCGGATGCGGCAAAAGCCAGCTGGGATGAAATGATTGCGTTTATGCAAGACAATCTTGTATAACATACGGCCATTGTATCCTAACAGCAAAAGCAATATCCATGACGATATTGCTTTTTTTATGTCTATGTCCCAGTTTGAGTGCAGCTTTGTTAAGTCTGTTATCAGTCACTATTGAATACTAACCAGAAAGTCTTATATAGCTATCACGATAGTAAACCGATGGTGAATTTTGAACGCACATCCGAACACCAGCCACTCAACGATGCCAAGTCCCAATCAGCACTTAAGCCACAATCATACCGAAGCGCATACCGAAACACATACCGAAATAGAGCTTGATAGTTTTGCACCGCGTATTTTGACCTGGTTTGACCATAGCGGGCGTCATGATTTGCCATGGCAACAGCATCAGCTTGACACGCCAGATCCCTATCCGGTGTGGTTATCTGAAGTCATGCTACAGCAGACCCAAGTGGCGACGGTGATTCCTTATTTTGAGCGATTTATGGCAAGTTTTCCCACCGTGCAGGATTTGGCAAACGCATCTTGGGAGCAAGTCGCTGAGCACTGGGCAGGACTGGGTTACTATGCGCGTGCCCGAAATCTGCATAAAGGTGCCAAGCAGCTGGTGGATATCATCGAGCAAACTGGCACATTTCCGCAAACGGTTGCCCACTGGGAGCAGATTTCAGGCGTGGGTCAATCTACGGCAGGCGCGATTGTGGCGATGGGTGTCAGAGCTGACCAATATGGCGGTGACAGAGGAGTGATTTGCGATGGTAATGTCAAACGTGTGCTGACCCGTTGGGCAGGTATTGACGGCGATATCACCAAAACTGCCACAACCAAAGCGCTTTGGCAACTCGCCGAGCGCCTAACACCGACCCGTGACAGTGGGCACTACGCCCAAGCGATGATGGATATGGGGGCGACGCTATGCACCAAAGCCAAACCTGCCTGCCTACTGTGTCCCGTGCAAACCGACTGCGTGGCAAATGCCCAAGGCAAGCAAAGTTTTTATCCGGTAAAAAGTAAAAAATCCCCCAATCCGTCTAAGTTTTCGCTAGCGTTAAAGCTGGTTTGCGATGACAAAACCTTGTGGCTACAACGTCCTGACAATGGGATTTGGGGTGGACTGTGGTGTTTACCATTGGCATTTGTCAAAAAACAATCGGGCGAAAAAAAACCGGGCGCGCCACTACTGGCAAACTGGCAGCAGGAGGCGACATTTGAAGCAGAATACAACATCGCTGAGCAGATTATTTTTGCGTTCTTACAAACCGAGCAGCTGCTAAATATCCAGCAGGTTAATTTAGGTAGCCCCGATACTGTCAAACATAGCCTCACCCATTTTCATTGGTTTTTGACCCCGCTCACCATGACGCTGACCATAGAGCAAGGTATGCGGCTGACGCAAACACTGCAACAAGCGCTGCAAACGCTGTCATGGGTAGATGATTCAGCGCAAAACAGCTTAGCCAAACCGAAAGCCATGCAGCTGTTGGCGAGTGGTTAATGCGTGTAAAATTGTCGCAGGCATTAAGTCAGGGATGATAGTTATGTTAAGATTGGCCTGCTGTAATAACATTTGCTGTGCAATACGCGACTGCAATACCAAATAATAACAGCTAGCAACCATTTCAGTGCCTGAAGTTAGTTGTTGCCAGTTTTGCCAGGCGGTCAAACTTGAGATGAGTACAACAACGGGTTGGTTGTGGCTCTGCGTTTGCTGCCAAACTGCGAATGCTTGGGTGGTTGCGCTTGGTAAAACCCGTTGGTACAAGTTTAGCAAATGCACTTGCACACCTTTTGCCGCCAATGTATCTGCCAATAATTCTCGCCCGCCGATGCCGCGCCATATCTGCAAATAATCGCCTTTACCAAGCGCTTGTATTATAGGCAAATTTAATAGCCCTTCATTGTTTTGCGCGCGTTTTTCACTGGGAAAGATAACGGTAGGCGCTGGCAACTCTGTGAGCTGCTGCCAAGTCTGGTGAAAGTAATTTGCGGTTTTGTCACCCACCGCAACCCATGTAATCTTTTTGGACCATTCTGTTAGCTTGACCAAGGTGGCAAGCCTCGCTAAGCCATACTTTACTGCCGCTTCGCTGACTAGCACCACCACTTGATAACGATTAATCGTTTGTAAAACTGCCCGCTCTGCCACTGTCAACGGCTTTTCTACCAACGTCAACAGCGGCAAGTCAATCACTTTAACGCCATGCTGGCGCAAAAATAGGCTTATCGCCTTGGCTCGCTGATCGGGTCTAGTATTAATAAATTGCATGGCTATGGGAATTGTTCAATATCAGCGGTCTTGATAAATCTGTGCCAAAATTTTGTCCGCACCTTGTGCGATGAGCGCTTCAGCCACCACCACGCCCATGGCTTCAGCAATTTGCTGAGATTCCCGTGCGTCATCAACTAACGCGTTATGATGCTCGGCTTTTAACAAGGTTTTACCATCTACACTGCCGACACGACCCTGTAAATAAATTTGTCCCTCTTGAATGGTAGCAAAGCCTGCAATCGGTACTTGGCAACCACCCTGCAAATGACGATTCATGGCGCGTTCTGCCATCACGCATAGACGGCTTGGCTCGTCATTGAGCGGTTTTAATAGTGCCAGCACATCGGCATCATCACTTCGGCATTCAATGGCAAGCGCACCTTGTCCGACCGCTGGCAGACTGATATGCGTATCAAGTTCATGGCGAATACGATCGGTAAGCCCCAAACGCGTCAAGCCACTGGTTGCCAAAATAATGGCATCATACTCACCTGCATCTAGCTTGGATAAGCGCGTGCCTACATTGCCGCGTAAGCTGATAATCTCTAAGTCAGGACGATATTGCTGAATTTGGCATTGACGGCGTAAACTTGATGTACCAAGTTTAGCCCCTTGTGGCAACGCATCTAGACTCGCATAGTGATTTGATATAAAGGCATCGGTTGGCTGCTCACGCTCACAATATGCGCCAAGTGTCAGACCTTCAGGGAGCACCATGGGTACGTCTTTGAGTGAATGCACGGCGATATCGGCACGTTTTTCATACAAGGCTTGCTCAAGCTCTTTGACAAACAGACCTTTTCCGCCGATTTTGGCTAGCGGGGTATCTAGGATTTTGTCACCTTTGGTGACCATCGGTACTAGATTGACGGTCAGGCTTGGGTACAGCGCTTGCAACCGCGCTTGGATGTGTTCGGCTTGCCACAATGCAAGGGGGCTTTGGCGAGTGGCGATATTTAAAGTGGTTAACGTAGTCATAGCAGTATCTTTTTTAGCAAGCAATAAAAATGCCTAACTCTCTAAGCTAGGCATCTGTCAGATGGGTGTCTGTCATTGATTTAGCGAGTTAGCCATCAGTATACCAAAATGTCAGGATAATTTCTCTGACTGCTCGCTAAAGCATACGGAAACATGCGAAAGACGACACTACATACACTACATTGATTGGATTTTATCCCGTAGTAATGGCAAATGACGGCGACTAACGGCAAGCTGGTCGGGCAAACCTTTGAAACGCACTTGGTACTGACCTTGGTCAATCGCTTCAAGCATTTCTAGGTAGTTAACATTGATTAACGCATTGCGATGGATACGAAAGAACGCATCCCCAAATTCTTGTTCAAGCTCTTTGAGGGTTTCATCAATTAAAACCGTGCCGCCTTTATGACGGATTTGCACGTATTTTTGGTCCGCTGTAAAGTAATAGATATCTTGTAGCGCAATCAGCTCCACCCCGCGATGGGTACGCGCCGCAATATGCTGACGATTGGACTGTGCTAACGGGTCTTCTAATCGACTGATCTCGTTGAGCTGTGCATTACTAAGCAATGACGCTCTCGATAGTACCTGTAACAACTCTTCTTTGTTGGCAGGCTTTAGCAAATAGCCAATCGCGTGTGCTTTGAATGCAGCAATCGCATAATGGTCGTACGCGGTCACAAAAATAATGGCTGGTGGATTGTTAAGTTCATTGAGTTCTTTGGCGCAGCGGATACCATCCATTTCTGGCATACGAATGTCTAACAAAATTACATCGGGTGCGGTTTCTTTGACTTTTGCAATGGCCTCAATACCTGTGGCTGCCTGTGCAACAACCTCATGTCCTTCTTCTCTTACGATGCGTGTTAGCCTCTCTCGGGCCAGTGGCTCATCGTCACAGATCACAACTCTCATTGTTTACTCCTTTGCTCCTTTGAGGTCAAAAACACCTGTATTTAACCCTACAAGTCTTACTTTCTTCACAATCTAATGCCAAATCTAACATAACCGCTTGGTGAGCAATCAAACACTCATAAAATACCGCTTAACTGATTAGATAAACTAATAAACGCATTGTTTTAAGTAGACGCAAATTAATATACCATAGTTTGTTAGATAAAATGTGAAATGCCGCGTCAGATTGGTGACTTTTTTATGCCCATTCCGACTAACAAAATGACTGGGCTAAAAAGCCGCGACATCTTTGAGGGGATAGCGAATTTGAGTAACTAACAAATATCCAGAAATTTCAAAGTGAATGCTGGCTTCATGACCAAAATACTGACGTAAAATTGCCAGTTGACTGTTAAACTGCAGTTTTTGGTGAATATCTTGACAAATCAGCTGATACGTCGTGGCTGGTAGCTCAATTTCGATATCAATTTTGACAACATCATTTTGCCAATCGATACTAATAGTAATGTGAATGGGGTCGGTGCTGTTTTCAACAATCAGTACGATCAGTTTTTCAATCACCATTTGCAGCGACAGCGAGGTAATCACCATATCATAGAGCAAATCTTCATCGGGCAACTGCCAAGTTACTTTCAGCTTTTTATCAAAACGGTATTTTTCGATGCTCAAATAGCTTTCGCATAGCGCCATCTCATCAAGGAGCGCAATCTCACGCGTTTCATCAAAGCTCACCCGATACAGATTTGAGATATGACGAATCATTCTCTCGGCTTCATACGGATCGGTTTCTATTAGATACTGCATAGTATTGAGTAAATTAAAGAAAAAATGCGGGGTGATACGCGCCTTTAACTGTTCGTTTTGTTCGATGAGTTTTTGTTGGGTACGCAGTTCAACGCGGCGAATATTTTGGTACTGTATCTCAAAATAAGTGAGCAGCACCGCTATCATCAAAAAAGCAAACAAAGTATTCGCAATGGTTTCTAG
>ERZ650300.7-NODE-7-length-85757-cov-20.383690_pt1 | contig 85757 bp, 76 predicted proteins | sample MGYA00376236_ERZ650300 | MGnify/ENA primary metagenome ERZ650300 (study PRJEB26733, sample SAMN07839303) | wastewater metagenome | biome: urban; feature: wastewater treatment plant; material: waste water | place: USA: North Carolina | collected 2016-04-28 ...
CGAGAGCAAAACAAAAAAGCTTTAATTCCTTATGTGATGGCAGGCGACCCAAACCCAAGTGTTACCGTCAGCTTACTGCATGAACTCGTTGACCACGGCGCAGACGTCATCGAAGTTGGCTTGCCATTTTCCGACCCCATGGCAGACGGTGAGACCATCGCATTTGCAGGCGAGCGAGCATTGGCAGGTGGCACCAGTACCCGCCAAGCGATTGAGATGGTAAAAGCGTTTCGTAAAACCAACACCATTACGCCAGTGCTAGTTATGGGCTATCTGAATCCGATTGAAATCATCGGTTATGACAAGTTTATCAGCCTTTGTCAAGATGCAGGGATTGACGGTGTTTTGATGGTCGATTTACCGCCGCAAGAAGCGGGCGATTTTACCCAAAAACTCGCCAATTCCGCGATGAACGAAATCTTTTTACTTGCGCCAACCACCTTGCCAGAACGCCGTGAGCAAGTGCTAAAACATGGCGGTGGTTTTATCTATTATGTATCAGTCAAAGGTGTGACAGGCTCAAAAGCATTGGATGCCCAAGATGTGGGCGAACACGTCCAAGCGATTAAAGCACAAACTGCTTTGCCTGTGTGCGTTGGTTTTGGTATTCGTGATGGTGCATCGGCAAAAGCAGTCGGACAATATGCGGATGGTGTGATTGTCGGTAGTGAGCTGGTGAAAAACTTTGCGGATGTGGACAACGATGAACAAAAAATCGCCCATGCCAAAAAAGCCATCTTAGATAAAATGGATGAGCTAAGAGAAGCGATTGATAGTCTTGAGTGATAGAATGGTTTGAGGTATTTGAGGTTAATCATTTCATTTATTGCTAAAATCAGTTAGCATACGCATTATAAAATGAGTTTGTACTTGTACACTCAAACAACTACTAGTCAATGGCACTGTTAAATTGCACTGTTAATAGGGATTTATTATGAGCACTGATATGAAGCCTCAACCAATGGGACAGACACTGGAAGAAACTTGGTTAAAACGCCCATTACCCACCATCAAGCCGCGTGCCAAGCAAATACTGACGGCGGTTGAGACCGAACCATCGACTCAATGTCCCAACTGTAATTCAATCATCACCAATACGGCACTGATTTTTAATAATTATGTGTGCCCATCGTGTGATGAACATCTTAGCATGACTGCCCGCACACGTCTGAACTGGTTTTTTGACCAAGTCGATGATGAGCTAGGGCAGCAGTACCAAGCAGGTAATCCCTTAGACTTTGTCGATAGCAAACCTTACCCAGCACGGATGAGCGAAGCGCAAGCCAAGACGGGCGAAACTGAAGCGCTTATCGTCATGAAAGGCAAACTTCAGCGGCTACCCGTGGCTGCCTGTGCGTTTGATTTTGCTTTTATGGGTGGCTCGATGGGTTCTGTGGTAGGCGATCGATTCGTGCTTGCTGCCGAGACGGCGCTCAAAGAACAAATCCCGCTGGTGTGTTTTGCCGCATCGGGTGGCGCCCGTATGCAAGAGGGCTTGTTATCACTCATGCAGATGGCGCGTACCGCCGCAGCGATTGAGAAACTCAAACACGCCAATATTCCTTATATTGTGGTACTGACCAATCCTGTGTATGGTGGCGTGACGGCATCACTTGCGATGTTAGGCGATATCCATTTGGCGGAGCCCAAAGCCATGATTGGTTTTGCGGGCAAACGGGTGATTGAACAAACCGTTCGCGAAGTGCTGGGCGAGCCCTTTCAGCGCGCTGAGTTTCTGGTAGAGCATGGTGTGGTCGATCAAGTCGTTCATCGTTTACAAATGAAAGAAACGATTCATCGCTTACTCAAAAAAATGACCTATTTTCGTCAGGCTCACTAATTCATTATTATCACGGTTTTATCCATGCAACAGTCAAGCTTACCCGCCGCACTCTCACCATCCCCATTGCCGCCTAGCGGTTCAATCTCGTTAACCGAGTGGCTAAACTATATGCAAGGCATCCATGTGTCCGCGATTGATATGGGGCTTGAGCGGGTGATGCCCGTATTTCAAGCATTGGGTATAAAGCAAACCGATGCCTTTGTGTTTACCGTGGCAGGCACCAATGGCAAAGGCTCAACCACCGCCACTATTGCCGAGATTTGTCAACAAGCGGGCTATAAAACCGCTTTATATCAATCACCGCATCTACTGGTGTTTAACGAACGTGTCAGAATTAATGGAAAAATGGTCGATGACCAAACCCTGATTGATGCGTTTGCCACAATCGAGCAGGCGAGGATTGATTGTGGGTTGACACTGTCATTTTTTGAAATGACGACGCTTGCCGCGTTTTTGATTTTTGCCCAAAACCACTGTGATGTCTGGGTATTGGAGGTGGGGTTAGGCGGCCGCCTCGATGTCGTCAACGTCATCGAGCCAAACCTTGCGGTGATTACCAATGTGGGTATCGACCATGTCGAATGGCTCGGCGACACCCGTGAAAAAATCGCTGTAGAAAAAGCCGGTATTTTGCGTGATAACCTCACATTGGTATATGGCGAAGCCAATATGCCATCAACCATCGCGCCTTTGATTGCACAGCACGATGCCCATTTGCTACAGTATGGCAAAGATTATGGTTGCCGCCATACTGAAGGTGCAGCGACATGGCAATATAGTAATAGCGCGGTGACTTTATCGTTGCCTATGCCCAATTTGTCTTTGCATAATACCGCAACGGCTATCACCGCCATCCTAGCCAGCCCATTAACCATAACGCAAGACCACATCCAAGCTGCGTTACCGAAGGTAAAATTGGCAGGGCGTTTTGACAGCAGACGCATGTCAGCTCGCCAATGGGTATTTGATGTTGCCCACAATGACCATGGGATGCAGTTTTTGCTCAAGCAGTTGACGCCGTATGTGAATGCCTACCAATGCCAGCATCCAGCCGCCAAATTGCATTTGGTCATATCCATGCTCGCTGATAAAGACATCGAGCCTGTACTCGCCCGTCTACAGCAATTTTCCCAGACGGTTATGCCGATTGACAGTGTTCACAGCGGCGTTATATCTCACCCTAGAGCCAGTAGTCAAGAACGCTTAACTGAGCTGTTACCACGCTATTTTAATTCTGTATGTGTTTTTGAGGATTTGAGTTTAGCGACCCAATCGGTGATTGACCGAAGCCAAGATAATGACCTTATTTTGGTGTGTGGTTCTTTTTATACCATCAGCGGTGTACTGACCAGCCAATCACTCAGTGAATAACGAATTTGTGCGTCAAATGATTTTACTTTTCAAAATTTTCAGTTAATATCTCAACAATGGTAAAAACTGCTAACGCGAATTTTGCTATGATTAGTCAAAATTCGTTGATTTTTATAGGTTGAAAAAATCATTTATCAAGACACATAAACTAGGGTAATTGGCATGAAATTTTCTAAGCAAGCATTATTGGGTACAACGGTATTGTTAGGCGGTAGCGTGTTGTTATATGCCACTATGCACCAAGTCTTGAACGCGCCTGCCAAACCTGCAGCCAATAGCCAACAAGTTATCGCTAAACCCAAGACAGATAAACAATCCGCAATCAGCAACGAGCCACTCACTGCGGATATCGCAACCGAAAAAAATTTACTGGCACAAAAACAAAAAGAACGGGAGCAACGGGTCGCTGCGCAAGAACAACAAGCCCAGCAATACATGACCGAGCAACAGCGGATTGAAGCCGAAGCTTTAGCGCGTAGCCGTGCTGAAAATCAACTGTATGCCAACAACAATGCCACCAATACCAGTTCGGTGGTTGCCAGCTCAGTGACTGCGATTACCCAACCTGTGGTAAAGCCCCGACCTGTTGACACGGTCGCCGCACCCTCACAAACGCAAGCTGCAGTACCCAATACCGTACAAAATACCGCACAGACCCAAAACGCTGCGAAAACCCAAAATACTGCACAAATCGTAGCTACGCCAAAGCCCACAGTGACAGCACCCGTCGTTGCACAGCCGCAGCCCGTGGCAAAAGCCACCCCTAGCAATCCTGGTGCCTATCAAGTCAAGGCAGGCGAGGGGTTGATAGGGTTGTCACGTCGCTACAATGTGCCAGTCGACGTATTGGCAAGCGTCAATAATCTTAGCACCACCAGTAACTTACGTGTCGGGCAAACTATCACCATCCCGACTGCGGCACAAGTCAATCGTATTACCCAGCAAGCCCAAGCGCGAGAGCAACAACGTCAAAATGAGATTACTCGCAAAAAACAAGAAGCTGAACGAAAAAAGCAACAGGCGCTACTAGAGCAGCAGCAAGAAGTCTCCCGTAAAAAACAAGAAGCCGCGCAAAAAGAGCAGCAAAAACAGCAAGAAATCGCTCGCAAAAAGCAAGAAGCCCAGTTAAAAGAGCAAAAACGTCAACAAGAAATCGCCCAAAAAAAATTAGAAGCTCAGCAACAAGCTCAGAAAAAACAAGCCTTCCAAGCGGCACAAGACAACTTAAGGCAGGCGCGTCAGACAGTGAAACAAACGGATGTTAAAGGTACGTTTGGGGTACAAGTCGCATTGGCAACCGACCAAAAAAAAGCCAGTGAAATCACCCAAAAATTACAAGCGGCAGGCTACAAAGTCAAAACCACCCAAACGAGTAAAGGTGTACGTATCGTCGTAGGTCCAGAAAAAGGCAAAGTCGCTGCCTTGGCGCTCAAAGACAAGCTCAATAACGATAGCCGTGTGGATGTCAATAGCGGCTGGGTGCTATACTGGTAAGCCTATTTGACCTTTTAAAGCCAAACTATCCAAATAATGCCAAACCATCCAAATAATGCGACATTTTGTGTCGCGTTATTTATTTATGCGCTTGTGAAAATCACCCAATAGAGGAATAATGCTGCCTTGTGGTAGTTATCCTATTGATATGAGTGTGTGGTTAGTGTGACAATTTTTTTAGTGTTAGCGTTTGTGGTGTTTATCCTGTTAGTGTTTGCCTTTCGCAGTGGTGGTACTAGCCCTCAAGAGGTTATTAAGCCTGTTCGGGGGGATGAATTAGCGGTATGGCCGTTTGAGCCGATGCCAATCATGACGCCGACCGAAGTGATATTTTTTGATCGCTTGCAGCAAGCAGTGCCTGAGCTGATTATTTTTGGGCAAGTACAGCTATCGCGTATTATCATGCCAAATGACGATGACGATACTGACCAAGGCTTTTGGTTTAATCGTATTTGCCGTATGAGTGTTGACTATGTGCTGGTCGATCAAGACAAGCAAACCGTACTATTGGCAATTGAATTAGACGACTGGACGCACAACACTCGCCGCCGTCAGCAGCAAGATGAAAAAAAAGACAAAGCGCTGTTGAGCGCAGGCATTTCGATATTACGAATCGATGGGGAGGCCATGCCGGATGCGGCGCATTTACGCCGCAAAATCTTAGCGGTGATAGGCTAAGATTAAAATCGCAAAAAACTGTAGAAAGTGTTGCATTCAAAAAAAAACTCGCTATAATACTCAAACTCAACATAGGCGATTAGTTCAATTGGTAGAGCGTCGGTCTCCAAAACCGAATGTTGGGGGTTCGAGTCCCTCATCGCCTGCCACATTTTAGTTAGTTTAGCGTGTACGCTGTATTCTAATAATAAAATACGTTTTAATGATAGACAGGGCAGCCTTATGAAACAAATGCTAGAGAACAAACTAGCAGAGCTCAATGGCAAAAGGATGTCTGGTGAAAAAGTGGTTGTCCACGAACCTGCTGCTATTGAGATTGCCAAACGACACTCCCCTAAAGATTTTGCCCTGTGGATTTTTGCTTTTGTCGCATTAATCAGCGCAACTTTAGTTAATCAATATTTACCCGCATATTGGCAACCCGCTAGCAGTTTATGGACGCGCGTGGCTGTTATTGCTGGACTAATCATTGCTGCATTATTGGCACTGGCATTGACCAACCAAGGCAGTGCTTTTAAAACACTGTTGCAAGATTCTCGCGTTGAATTACGCCGTGTGACTTGGCCAACCAAACAAGAAACCCTTGAATACACTTGGCAAGTTGCGGTAGTGGCTGGCATATTAGCCTTCATTGTGTGGTTATTAGATACCGTATTTAGCCAGTTGATTCAATACGTCATTGGTCAATAGCAAAAATTTAGCCAAACCCTTTTATTTGACCCACATTTGTGGGTTTTTATCTATCTAGCAATATCAATATTTTACCTGCATTGCTCATCTTTGGTATAGTAGGCGATGTGTTTAGCAATGAATTAGAGGAAGATTATCCATGCGTTGGTATATCGTACAAGCATTTTCAGGCTTTGAAAAACAAGTGCAGCGTTCATTGATTGAACGTATCAATCGCAGTGAATACAAAGAATCGTTTGGTCAAGTACTCGTCCCAACCGAAGAAGTTATCGAAATGCGGGATGGCAAAAAACGCAAATCTGAGCGTAAATTCTTCCCAGGTTATGTATTGATTGAAATGGATATGAACGACAACACATGGCACTTAGTTAAAGATTGTCCACGTGTGATGGGCTTTATTGGCGGTACGCCAGAAAATCCTGCACCCATTACCCCAAAAGAAGCCGATACCATTTTAAATCGTTTAAATACCAACGAAAATAAACCGCGTCCAAAAACCTTGTTTGAGCCAGGTGAAGAAGTGTTGGTTATCGATGGTCCGTTTACCGAGTTTAGAGGCTTGGTAGAAAAAGTGGATTACGAAAAATCACGCTTACAGTTGACCGTCAATGTCTTTAACCGTCCAACACCGGTTGAGCTAGAATTTAAGCAAGTAGAAAAAGTTAACTAATTTTTGAGAAGTTTTCTTTTTTATGGGTTTTTGACCCTAAAATTGTAATTAAGTGCCAAATTTAGCAATTTTTGCTTTACCTAAGTAAAAATTCGCTTATAATATGGCACTTTATTTTTTCTGTTGTCTGCAAGATGGACAATATCACCCGGGGAGCCAGATAGCCATTCGATGAATGGGAGTCTAGCGCTATTACCCATAACAGGAGTCTATCATGGCTAAAAAGATTGATGGTTACATCAAACTACAAGTGCCAGCTGGTAAAGCTAATCCATCACCACCTATCGGTCCAGCATTGGGTCAAAAAGGTGTGAATATCATGGCATTCTGTAAAGAGTTCAACGCAGCTACTTCTAGCATGGAACCAGGGTTACCTGTTCCCGTTGAAATCACTGTTTACAACGATAAATCGTTCACCTTCATCATGAAGTCACCACCAGCGGCGTTCTTAATTCGCAAAGCTGCAGGTGCTGCTAAAGGTTCAGGCGTACCGAACAAAACTAAAGTAGGTAAAGTTGACCGTGCACAGTTAGAAGAAATTGCTAACACTAAGAATGCTGAATTAACTGCTGCTGACTTAGAAGCTGCGGTTCGCACATTGGCGGGTACTGCTCGCTCAATGGGTATTGACGTGGAGGGCGTGTAAATGGCTAAATTAACTAAACGTCAAAAAGCAATCGCTGAAAGCTATGATGCGAACAAACAATACACATTGACTGAAGCGGTGGAAATCCTAAATAAATTACCACCTGCAAAATTCAAAGAGTCAATCGATATTGCTATCAATCTAGGCGTTGACCCACGTAAATCTGACCAAGTGGTTCGTGGTGCTACCAACCTACCTGCAGGTACCGGTAAAACTAAACGCGTTGCCGTATTTGCCCAAGGCGCAGCAGCGGATGCCGCAAAAGAAGCGGGTGCTGATATCGTAGGTTTTGAAGACCTAGCAGAAAGCATCAAAGCGGGTAACATGGACTTTGATGTTGTGATTGCGTCGCCTGATGCAATGCGCGTTGTGGGTCAATTAGGTACAATTTTAGGTCCACGTGGTTTAATGCCAAACCCTAAAGTAGGTACAGTTACCCCTAACGTTGCTGAAGCGGTTAAAAACACCAAAGCGGGTCAGGCAACTTACCGTGTTGATAAAGCGGGTATTATCCATACCACGATTGGTCAAGTAGGCTTTAGCGCTGAACAAATCGAGCAAAATGCGTCTGCATTAATCGCTGATTTGAAAAAAGCAAAACCTGCGACCTCAAAAGGTATTTATATCAAAAAAATCACCCTATCAAGCACGATGGGTCCTGGCATCAACTTAGATGCAGTTCCTTATCGTAATGCCTAAGCTTTAACGCTTGATGGTGAATTTTTAACATATTTTAAATTTAGTTCAGCACAAACGGGTTGTGCTGTCTAAGACCGTAGGTTCTATTGGTTTAATCATAATTCTATTGGTTTAATCGTAAATAGTTTAATTGTGAAAGTTTTTCACAGCCTACGCAGACGGGATGGCAGTTTAATTTATCATTGACTGCCACCGTATCGGAGTGATAATAAGTTGTACTTTAACTTATTATATTAACTAGGTTTATTGGTGCCCTAAGTTAATCATAACTAGGTAACTGATAATATGGAGACAACCCATGGCATTAAATCTTCAAGACAAACAAGCGATTGTTGCTGAAGTAAGTGAATCTGCCAAAGGTGCCCTTTCTGCTGTTGTTGCCGATGCTCGTGGCGTGACAGTAGGTAAAATGACCCAACTGCGTAAAGAAGCTCGTGCAGCGGGTGTTGATATGCGTATCGTGCGTAATACTTTATTACGTCGTGCGTTAGAAGACACTAACTACACTGTGTTAAATGACGTATTTGTAGGTCCAACACTTATCGCATTCTCAACTGAACATCCAGGTGCTGCGGCACGTTTGTTCAAAGAATTTGCTAAAACAAACGATAAGTTTGAAATTAAAGGTGCAGCTTTTGAAGGCGAGTTTATCGCTGCTAAAGATATCGATCGTTTAGCAAGCTTACCAACTTACGACGAAGCGATTGCGCGCTTAATGGGTACGATGAAAGAAGCCGCTGCAGGCAAATTTGTTCGTACTTTGGCAGCATTACGCGACAAAATGCAAGGCGAAGGCGAAGCCGCTTAATTTATTTAAGCAAACTTAGCTACGCTTAGCATTTTTTAAACCAAATTCACTTATTTAGGAATACACATCATGGCATTAACTAACCAAGAAATTCTTGATGCAATCGCTGAAAAATCAGTAATGGAAATTGTAGATCTTATCTCTGCAATGGAAGAAAAATTTGGCGTATCAGCCGCTGCACTAGCAGCAGCACCTGCAGCAGCCGGTGACGCACCTGCAGCAGAAGAAAAAGACGACTTCAACGTTGTATTAACTGGCGCTGGCGACAAGAAAGTAGCTGTTATTAAAGCAGTTCGCGAAATCACTGGCTTGGGCTTAAAAGAAGCTAAAGACCTAGTTGAAGGCGCACCACAAACAGTTAAAGAAGGCGTAGCGAAAGCTGAAGCTGAAGAATTGAAGAAAAAATTAGAAGAAGCAGGCGCATCAGTAGAATTGAAATAATTCTCGCACTTAAGTTTTCTAACCTTCAAAAAGCTATTATTGCACTTGCAATAATGGCTTTTTTTTATTATAATCATTCTCTTGACCTTTCGTGTCTGATTGAACATAAGATGGCACACGCACCAAGGACAGAATTGTTCCATGCAAGTTAGAAAGTCTGGTAATGCGTAAAAAAACTTGAGCTAAATACCCCAAAGGTGTTTGGCTTTTTGTCGTCTCTACAGTTTTTGTTTGTATCGATTTTATATTATATCGCCGATTAGGTTATCCATCCTGTGATGATTAACTTATCCGCTGATTGAGCAAGGTTTTAAGATTTCCGTTAGGAAATTGGATTTAAGTTGGTGACTTAAGACTGTAAGAATTGGGTCATCAAATCTTTTAAAAATAGATTCCATCGTTAATAAATGCGCAAAAAACTTAATTTCCTAACCCGAAATGTGGTGATTTGTGGCTTTATCAGTGCACAGCAGTATCAGTGCACTGAAGTATTGATAGATGGGTAGGCATTAACGCTTTGAATGTTTAAGGACTTTTAATGGCATACTCGTATACTGAAAAAAAACGCATTCGTAAAAGTTTTGCAAAGTTGCCCACCGTCATGGACGTGCCATACTTATTGGCCATCCAAGTTGACTCATATGAGCAATTTTTGCAAGAAAATAAAAAGCCAAAAGGTCGGGAAAACATTGGTTTACAAGCCGCTTTTAATTCTATTTTCCCCATTGAAAGCCATACTGGCAATGCCGAGCTACAATTTGTTGAATACTATCTAGGTACACCAGAGTTTGATGTGCGCGAATGTATTTCACGTGGTTCAACCTATGCAGCGCCATTACGTGTCAAAATCCGTTTGGTCATCAAAGACAAAGATGTTAAAGACAAAGATGCCAAAGCAGCAATTAAAGATATCCGTGAACAAAGCGTGTATATGGGTGAAATCCCATTGATGACTGAAAACGGTACTTTTGTGATTAATGGTACTGAGCGTGTCATCGTATCGCAATTACACCGTTCACCAGGCGTATTCTTTGACCATGACAAAGGCAAATCACATTCAAGTGGTAAAGTGCTGTATAACGCCCGTATTATTCCTTACCGTGGTTCATGGTTAGACTTTGAATTTGATGCCAAAGACTTGGTGTTTGCTCGTATTGACCGCCGTCGTAAATTATTGGCAACGGTGATTTTGCATGCCATTGGAATGAATACACAGCAAATTTTAGATGCGTTTTATGAAAAAACCCATGTTTATAAGGGTGATGAGCAGTTTGAAATCGATCTTGTCACTGATCGTTTACGCGGTGAAATGGCGCAGTTTGAAATCGTTTCACCGGATGGCGAAGTGGTTGTCGAACAGGGCAAACGTATCAACGCGCGCGCGATTCGTAAAATCGAACAAGCCGGTATGACTAAATTACCTGTGCCTGATGAATACTTGTATGAGCGTATTTTGGCACAAGATATCGTCGTGGATGATGAAGTTATTGCACGCGCTAACCAATTGCTCGATCACGAGACCTTGGTCAAAATCAGCAATAACGGTATTAAAGAATTTGATATTTTATTCACTAACGATATCGATCATGGTTCATACATCGCCGATACACTGCGCGCGGATACGGCGATGAGCCGTGAAGAAGCGTTGATTGAAATCTATAAAGTGATGCGTCCAGGTGAGCCACCAACACTTGATACGGCTGAAAAATTGTTTGAATCAATGTTTTTTAACGCGGACCGCTATGATTTATCAAATGTGGGTCGCATGAAGTTCAACCGTCGTTTGGGCCGGGTCTATGAGCCCACCAATGACCCTGATTTGCAGCGTGAACGCAGTGTATTGACCAACGAAGACATTATCGACGTAGTAAAAATGTTGATTGAAATTCGTGATGGTCGTGGGGTAGTGGACGATATTGATCATTTAGGTAACCGCCGTGTCCGTTCAGTCGGTGAGATGACAGAAAATCAATTTCGCGTGGGTTTAGTCCGTGTTGAGCGTGCTGTTAAAGAACGTCTAAGCTCAGCTGAAACAGATAACTTATCGCCACAAGATTTGATCAACTCAAAACCTGTGGCAGCCGCCATTAAAGAGTTCTTTGGTTCATCACAATTGTCACAGTTTATGGACCAAAACAACCCGTTGTCAGAAATCACCCATAAGCGTCGTGTTTCTGCATTAGGTCCAGGTGGTTTAACACGTGAACGTGCAGGCTTTGAAGTCCGTGACGTACACCAAACCCATTATGGTCGTGTGTGTCCGATTGAAACCCCTGAAGGTCCAAACATCGGTCTAATCAACTCACTAGCTGTCTATGCTAAAACCAATGAATTTGGTTTCCTAGAAACCCCGTATCGTAAAGTAGTCGACGGTAAAGTGACGGATGAAATCGAATATTTATCAGCGATTGAAGAAGTGGGCACTGTGATTGCACAAGCGGATTCGCCGATTGATGAAAGCGGTCAGTTGACAGAAGATTATGTCTCTGTGCGTAACTATGGTGAATTTGTCCGTATGGCACCAGAGAAAGTGACCCATATGGACGTATCACCGCGTCAGGTTGTGTCTGTGGCAGCAAGTTTGATTCCATTCTTGGAACATGACGATGCCAACCGTGCCTTGATGGGTTCAAACATGCAGCGCCAAGCGGTACCCACTTTACGTTCTGACAAACCATTGGTTGGTACGGGTATGGAACGTCACGTTGCCCGTGACTCAGGTGTGTGTGTGACTGCCAAACGTGGCGGCGTCATTATGGACGTGGATGCGAGCCGTGTCGTTGTAAAAGTGAATGAAGATGAAATGCAAGCGGGCGAAGCGGGCATTGATATCTACAACTTAATCAAATACACCCGTTCAAACCAAAACACCTGTATTAACCAACGCATTATCGTCAATCAAGGTGATTTCATTGCGCGTGGGGATATCTTGGCAGATGGTCCATCAACCGATTTGGGTGAGTTGGCATTGGGTCAAAACATGCGTGTGGCGTTCATGCCTTGGAACGGTTACAACTTCGAAGACTCGATTCTGTTATCTGAGCGTGTGGTTAAAGAAGATCGTTTTACCACCATTCATATCCAAGAATTGACCTGTGTGGCGCGTGATACCAAATTGGGTACGGAAGAAATCACTGGCGATATTCCAAACGTGGGTGAAGCAGCCCTAGCTAATTTGGATGAAGCAGGTATCGTCTATATTGGTGCCGAAGTACAAGGTGGCGATATCTTAGTAGGTAAAGTGACACCAAAAGGTGAAACCCAGCTCACTCCTGAAGAAAAACTACTTCGTGCAATTTTTGGTGAAAAAGCCGCGGACGTTAAAGATACGTCGTTACGAGTACCTTCTTCTACCAAAGGTACGGTTATTGACGTTCAAGTCTTTACCCGTGATGGCGTGGAAAAAGACAGCCGTGCGCAAGCTATCGAAAAAGCCCAGCTTGATAGCTATCGTAAAGACTTAAAAGAAGAATTGCGTATCTTTGAAAACGCCGCACGCGGCCGTATTATTTCATTGCTTGACGGTCAAACTGTCAGCGGTGGCGCGGGCTTAAAATCAGGTACGGTGTTGAGTGAAGCGTCAATGCAAGATATGTCACTTGAAACATTGCTTGATATTCAGCCAACCCAAGAAGATACCGCAGAGCGTTTATCACAAATTGGTGATTTTTTAACCGATAAACAAAAAGAAATCGATGAAAAATTCACTGAGAAAAAACGCAAGTTAACGGCTGGTGATGACTTAACGCATGGCGTGCAAAAAATCGTCAAAGTGTACTTAGCAGTAAAACGTCGTATTCAGCCGGGTGACAAAATGGCGGGTCGTCATGGTAACAAAGGGGTGGTATCGCGTATCATGCCGATTGAAGACATGCCATACGATGAAAACGGTAATCCAGTGGATGTGGTACTAAACCCACTCGGTGTACCATCGCGGATGAACGTCGGTCAGATTCTAGAAACTCACTTAGGCGGTGCAGCACGTGGTTTGGGTATCAAAATTGACGAGATGATCAAACAACAAGCGGCAGTTGCTGAGTTACGTGATTTCTTAGACAAAATCTATAACCAAATTGGCGGCGAGCAAGTGGACTTAGGCAGCATCAGTGATGACGAAATCATTACTATGTCAAAAAATCTACGTGCAGGCGTACCAATGGGTACAGCAGTATTTGATGGTGCCAAAGAACAGCAAATCAAAGGCTTGCTAGAATTAGCCGGTATGCCAACCTCAGGTCAGCAAGTATTGTTTGATGGTCGTACCGGTCAACAGTTTGATCGTCCTGTAACCGTGGGTTATATGTATATGCTCAAACTCAACCACTTGGTTGACGACAAAATGCACGCACGTTCAACAGGTTCTTACTCACTGGTTACCCAGCAGCCATTGGGTGGTAAAGCCCAGTTTGGTGGTCAGCGCTTCGGTGAGATGGAAGTGTGGGCGCTTGAAGCTTACGGTGCTGCTTATACATTGCAAGAGATGTTGACGGTGAAATCGGATGACGTGGAAGGTCGTACCCGCATGTACAAAAACATCGTCGATGGTGAACAAAACATGTCAGCCGGTATGCCAGAATCGTTCAACGTATTGACCAAAGAGATTAAGTCATTGGGTATTAACATTGAGTTAAAAGATCATAGCAAAAGTAAAAACTAAGTCATGATTGTGAGTATGGCGGCTTTAATAACGTCGCCATACTCAAACTCAATGGTTTACCTTTTTAATGACAAACGAATAAAAATTAACCTTAAATTGAAAGTCAATCTGTATCGACCTTCAATTTAATCGATGGAGAAGCAGTTTGAAAGACTTATTAGACATCATGAAAAGCCCTGCCGACTCTGGTAACCAAGAGTTCGACAGCATTCAAATTTCTCTTGCCTCACCTGACACCATCAAATCTTGGTCGCATGGGGAAGTTAAAAAGCCTGAAACCATCAACTATCGTACTTTCAAACCAGAACGTGATGGTCTTTTTTGTGCCAAAATTTTTGGACCTGTTAAAGACTACGAATGCTTGTGTGGTAAATACAAACGCCGTAAATTCCAAGGCGTGATCTGTGAAAAATGTGGCGTTGAAGTGACCGCCGCTAAAGTACGCCGCGATCGTATGGGGCACATTGAGCTGGCAAGCCCAGTTGCGCATATTTGGTTCTTAAAATCATTACCAAGCCGTATCGGTCTATTACTTGATATGACTTTGCGTGATATCGAGCGCGTATTGTATTTTGAAAGCTATGTAGTGACTGACGCAGGTTTAACTAGCCTTGAAAAATATCAGTTGCTCGATGATGAAGATTACTTCAAAGCACTTGAAGAGTTTGGTGATGAGTTCACTGCAAAAATGGGTGCTGAAGCGGTACAAGACTTGCTGCGTGATATTGACGTAGATTTAGAAATCGACCAGTTACGTGAAGAAATTCCTAACACAGGTTCAGAAACCAAACTTAAAAAAATGTCAAAACGCCTAAAATTGCTTGAGTCATTCCGTGATTCAAACAACAAGCCTGAGTGGATGGTAATGACCGTATTACCTGTATTGCCACCTGATTTGCGTCCATTGGTACCGCTTGAAGGGGGTCGTTTTGCCACTTCAGACTTAAATGATTTATACCGCCGCGTCATTAACCGTAACAACCGTTTAAAACGCTTGTTGGAGCTTAATGCGCCTGACATCATCGTGCGTAACGAAAAACGTATGCTACAAGAGTCAGTGGATGCGCTGCTTGACAACGGTCGCCGTGGTCGTGCGATTACGGGTAGCAACAAACGTCCATTGAAATCTTTAGCTGATATGATTAAAGGTAAACAAGGTCGTTTCCGTCAAAACCTACTGGGTAAACGTGTTGACTATTCAGGTCGTTCGGTAATTACCGTGGGTCCATACCTGCGTTTACACCAATGTGGCTTGCCTAAAAAAATGGCACTTGAGCTGTTCAAACCCTTTACTTATGCCAAACTTTTGCAAAATGGCATTGCGACTACCATCAAAGCCGCTAAAAAAATGGTTGAGCGTGAGGAACCGGCAGTGTGGGATATGCTTGCCAGCGTGATTCGTGAACACCCAGTGTTACTGAACCGTGCACCAACCCTCCATCGTTTGGGCTTACAAGCATTTGAGCCTGTACTGATTGAAGGTAAAGCGATTCAGCTACATCCGCTGGTTTGTAGCGCGTTCAACGCCGACTTTGATGGTGACCAAATGGCGGTACACGTACCGTTAACTTTGGAGGCCCAGCTTGAAGCCCGTGCCTTGATGATGTCAACCAACAACATCTTGTCACCTGCCAATGGTGAGCCAATTATCACGCCATCACAAGACGTGGTATTGGGGTTGTATTACATCAGCCGTTCGCACATCAATGCTAAAGGCGAAAACATGACTTTCTCAAACGTGAAAGAAGTGTATCGCGCGCTAGGTACCGGTGATTTAAGCGTCAATGCCAAAATTAAAGTACGTATTGAAGAAACCACGTATGACGAAGAAGGCAATGGCAATACCGTTACCAAAATGGTTGACACCGTTGCGGGTCGCTGTTTGATTTGGAACATCACCCCAAAAGGTATGAGCTTTGACGAAGTCAACAAAGAGATGACTAAGAAAAACATCGCTCGCCTTATCAATTCTTGCTACCGCAAAATGGGCGTGAAAGACAGCGTCATGTTTGCTGACCAATTGATGTATTTGGGTTTTGCCCAAGCGACGCTGTCAGGTGTCTCGATTGGTATGGAAGATATGCTCATTCCACCTACCAAAAACAAAATCATCGAAGCGGCTGATGCAGAAGTTCGTGAGATTGAAAGCCAGTTTGAACAAGGTTTCGTGACCGCGGGTGAACGCTATAACAAAGTCATTGATATTTGGTCACGTACCAATGACCAAATCGCCAAAGCCATGATGGATAACCTATCACAAGATACCGTTGTCAACAGCCAAGGTGAAACGGAAAAAGAAAAATCGTTTAACTCGATTTATATCATGTCGGATTCAGGGGCGCGTGGTAGTGCCGCACAGATTCGTCAGTTGGCAGGTATGCGTGGTCTGATGGCAAAACCAGACGGCTCGATTATTGAAACCCCAATTAAAGCCAACTTCCGTGAAGGCTTAAGCGTTTTACAGTACTTTATCTCGACGCACGGTGCCCGTAAAGGTCTAGCTGATACGGCACTAAAAACCGCAAACTCAGGTTACTTAACCCGTCGCTTGGTTGACGTTGCGCAAGATTTGGTTATCACCCAGCCTGATTGTGGTACTGATAAAGGTATCTTGATGAAGCCACACATTGAGGGTGGTGAAATCATTGAGCAATTGGCTGACCGCGTTTTAGGTCGTGTGACTGCCAAAGATGTGGTGTCAAATAAAACAGGCGAACTAGCTATTCCACTAGGTACCTTGCTCGATGAGCACTGGGTAAAAGTCCTTGATGAACATGGTATTGACGAAGTTTGGGTGCGTTCAGTGATTACTTGTGAAGTGCCACATGGCGTCTGTTCACAATGTTATGGTCGTGACTTAGCACGTGGTCACCGCGTCAATATTGGTGAGTCTGTGGGTGTCATGGCAGCGCAATCAATCGGTGAGCCAGGTACTCAGCTAACCATGCGTACCTTCCACGTGGGTGGTGCCGCGAGTGCTGCCGCTGTGGAAAACAGCATTCAGGTTAATAAAGGCGGTACTGTTCGCTTCCAAAACTTGAAATCTGTGAGCCATGCCGATGGTCATTTGGTGGTAGTTTCTCGCTCTGCAGAAATTAGTATTACTGATGAATTAGGCCGTGAGCGTGAGCGCTATAAAGCACCGTATGGTTCGTCAATTTTAGTGGCTGATGGCACTGAAGTTACCCCAGGTCAAACCATTGGTAAATGGGATCCGCATACCCATCCAATTATTACCGAGGTATCAGGTACCGCACGCTTTAGCGAAATCACTGATGGCTTAACAGCTACCATGAAAATCGATGAAGCAACAGGTATGAGCTCATACGAAATATTGGCGACCAAAGACCGTCCAAGTTCGGGTAAAGATTTACGTCCTGCGATTATCCTTGATACCAAAGAGGGTAAAGAAGTGGTATATTTCTTACCACAGCAAACCATCATTCGTGTGCGTGAAGGCGATGAGGTAACAACAGGTTCGATTCTAGGTCGTGTACCACAAGAATCATCAGGTACCAAAGATATTACCGGTGGTCTACCACGTGTCGCTGACTTATTTGAAGCGCGTCGTCCAAAAGACCATGCAATTATGGCGGAAATGAGTGGTACAGTAAGCTTTGGTAAAGACACCAAAGGTAAAAATCGCTTTATCATCACCAATGATGATGGCGAAGTGCATGAAGAGTTGATTCCAAAATGGCGTCAAATCAACGTGTTTGAGGGTGAACGTGTTGAGCGTGGTGAGGTGATTGCCGATGGTCCACAAAACCCACACGATATCTTACGCTTAAAAGGTGAAACTGAGCTTGCCAACTACATCGTCAATGAAGTACAAGACGTTTACCGCTTACAAGGGGTAAAAATCAACGACAAGCATATTGAAGTGATTATTCGTCAGATGCTACGTAAAGTTGAAATTACCGATGGCGGCGACTCAAATCACTTTAAAGGCGACCAAGCTGAATACGCTGATATCGTAGCCACGAACAAAAAACTCGACGAAGAAAACAAATTCCCAGTCAAGTTTGACCGTTTATTGCTCGGTATCACCAAAGCCTCATTGGCAACTGAAAGCTTTATTTCAGCGGCGTCATTCCAAGAGACAACGCGTGTATTGACGGCGGCAGCGGTTACTGGCAAGATTGATGACTTACGTGGTCTAAAAGAAAACGTGGTAGTCGGTCGTTTGGTACCAGCAGGTACTGGTTTAGCCTACCATGCACAGCGTCTAGAGGGTGGTAAAACAACCGCGACAGAGGCTGGCGAAAACCAGTTAGAAGCGTTAGACACCTTGTTTGCTGAAACCATGGAACCTGCGTCAATGTCATTTGAAGACCAATTTGCCGAAGAGTTTAATAGCCAAGATGCAAAATAATCATTAATCAGTCATAAAAAGGTCAGTGCTTGCAACTGGCCTTTTTTTTCATCAAAATATCCGTATCAAATATTTAAGGAAAAAATATGGCAGGTCGTGTTGCACGTTATCAAGCAGATAGAACCAATCAAAAAATGTATTTTTGCCGAATTTATTGTCAGCAAGCTGAGCAGACCCAGAAGGGTCAGTTACAAGAGGCACATATTGAAAGCGCACTCATGCATTTGTACGGCGGGTATTTGGCATTTTTACAAGAAGTAGCGCGCTATTATAATTTAACTATGCCAAACCCGAGTCTGCAATCAATTAGTGATGCGTTGGAAACTAAAACCCAAGTATCCCCTGAAGTCATGCGGTTAAAGCAACTATTAGCTAATGATTATTTGGGCGATATCGAAAAAGCATGGCAGCAAATTATCTATAAACCTGTGCCACAAAATCTTGGAAATGAGAGTGATGAAAGTAATAAAAATGCCAAATTACCGGTGATTGATGTTATGGCAAGTCCCTCAAGTACTAATATTTCAGTCGATATGATTCGCCAATGGCGTGGTGATTTGGTAGATACCATTGATAGTTTGCGAGAAGGGATGATTGAGTTTTAATCGTTTAATCAATTTTGGTATTTATCATCTTGGTGCTTACGACTTTAATACTTATCAAAGACCATAAAAAAGCTCGATTAATTATCGAGCTTTTTTATTAAGGTTTATTAACGATTCATTCGTTCAGTGGTTTATTGTTATTTAATTGAGCGTAATTGATATTGTTACCTGTCGTGGGCATCGGCACGGATGCTTGTTCCTCAGGGCGTTTTTGAGTAACCGCTTGCGGGGGTTTACTGTCGTCACTGGTGATTTCATTGCCCTTGCTATCGACGCGTCTAGTCCCATTGTCAGTGAGCTCAATGGTTTCTTGCTCTTGTTTTTTGGATTTGGCGCGATTATTCACTGATACCCATTCCACAGGCTGACCTTTGAGCATTTTAGAGGTGAAATCCAACCAAATGGGTAACGCCGCCACGCCACCAAATTCTTTTTTACCCATACCGATAGGTTGGTCAAAACCGACCCAAACTGTCGTCACCATTCTAGGGTGGATACCAGCAAACCACGCATCTTTGGCATCATTGGTAGTACCTGTCTTGCCACCTACATCTGAGCGACCTAACGCCCGCGCCTTAATCGCAGTACCGCGCTGGATAACATCACGTAAGATATTCGCCATTTGAAATGCCACGTTAGAAGAAATAATACGCGGTGCTTGCTGCGCTGGAATATACTGAATAGGCATGGGTTTTAGCTTATCAGTGTCGGGGCCTGCATCATATAACTGCGCTTCAAGCGACGCTTGGCGTGCTAGCATTTGCTGAGTGCTGGCTTCTAAGGCCGCTTCTTCTTTGCTGAGCTTTTTGTTATCTTGTTTGTCTAAACTGTCTTGTTCTTTGGTTTTAGCCAGTGGGTTTGCGTTGAATAAATCCGATTTTTCAGTCGCTTTATCGCCCGCTTTAGCATCGCCACTCTGACTATTTAACAAGGCAGCGCGTTGTTCTTGGAAGGCGGTTAAGTTGTCTTCATTGGTTTGCTGTAAATCATTGTTAAAACATACCGCACAGGCTTGTTTTGGGTTAGCTTGGTATTGCAGCTTACCGTTGTAGTCAAAAATCTGCTGAATAAAATAAGGTTGAATACGGTGACCGCCGTTGGCAAAGGTCGCATAGCCCGTCGCCATCTGTAATGGGGTTGCTTCACCAGAACCGAGTGCCAATGATAACGTGTTTGGCATGCGTTCTTTTTCCAACCCAAACTCATTGAGTAGCTCACGCGTATCAGAGATACCCGCTGAACGTAGTACCCGAATCGATACTAGGTTACGTGATAGGTATAAACCTTTACGCAGTGGAATCATCCCCAAATTGCGACCGTCTGAGTTTTTGGGTTTCCATGAACCGACGGTCAACGGATCATCAGATATCATGGTATCTGGGCTAAAGCCTTTTTCTAGGGCAGTGGTGTAGACTAATGGTTTGATGGTTGAGCCTGGTTGGCGATAACCTTGAATCGCGCGGTTAAATTTACTTTTATTAAAATCAAAGCCACCAACGACCGCAACTAACGCGCCAGTTTCTGGATTGACAGATACTAGGCTGCCTTCAACGGCTGGAATTTGCACCAAGCTCCAGCTGGTGTTGTCAGCATTTGATGTGACATACACAATATCATGCAGATTGACGATGTTGTTGGAAATAAATGCTGAGTTTGGATTGCGATAGTGCAGTGTCGCCCAGCGCATGTTTGACCAAGGCACTTTAATCTGAGTACCGTCTTTCATGACCGCATCAAAGCCATTGCCAGGATAGACTTTGGTGACTTCAACCGGATAAAAAGAATGGATAACCGGGAAATTGGCAAGCTTGCCAAGTTTTTCTTTATCTTTTGTATTAGCAGGGGCGCCGCGCCAACCGTGGCGGCGATCATAGGCAAATAAACCGCGTTTAATGGCGTTTTCTGCAATTTCTTGTGCTTCACTATTAATGGTAAGCTTCACACGCCAGCCCGAATTGATGACCGCTTCGCCATATTGTTCTACCAATGAGGCACGGGTCATTTCCGCCAAATACGGTAAGTTTTTATCAAGCTTTGCTTGGTATAGGCGCAGTCCAATGGGTGCGGCAACTGCTTCGTCGTGTTGCGCTTGGCTAATTGCGCCATTTTTAAGCATCTGACCCAAAATCCAGTTGCGTCGCTCTAACGCGCGCTCAGGGTTGGCAACAGGATTGTATTTTGATGGCGCTTTTGGCAGACCTGCAATCATTGCCATTTCAGCGATGGTTAGGTTATTTAATGATTTACTATAATATTGCTTAGCGGCGGCTTTAATCCCATACGCACCTTGACCCAAATAGATTTTATTAACATATAAGGTCATGATGTCTTGTTTGGACAGCTTTTCTTCAATTTTACGGGCTAAAAATAACTCCGTTAATTTACGATTAAGGGTACGTTCGGAGGATAAAAAATAATTTTTGGCCACCTGCTGGGTAATCGTTGACCCCCCTGTCTGGCTATCCTCGCTCACCGCTTCGGTCAGTGCGCGCCCAATGCCCTTAATACTGATACCACTGTGCTGAAAAAATGACGAATCTTCGGCCGCTAAAAAAGCATTAACCATATTTTTGGGAATTTGCTCATAACTCACTGGCAGAGACATATCATTACCGTATTGCCCAATTAATTGGTTGTCCTCGGTATAGATTTGTAGTGGCATTGACAGCTTGGCTTTTTTAAGGTCATCTAAGCTTGGCAGGCTAGGTGATATATACATCGCCATACCATAAAAACCGATGGGGAAAGCCAATATCAAAATAAAAAGAAACGCTAAAATTGCAACCAAGAGATTGAGTAAAAATTTCATCCAAGTAAAGGTAGCAGCAGTCGACTGGGTCATAAAGTCATTAGCTCAAAGCAAAATAAAGCCCCATTATACCTAAAAAAATTTGAGTTCTGTGAAAAATCTATTTTGCTTTTATATTGTTTTTAAACTAGCTAATAAATTAGTCCTAACTAAAGCTAACTAAAGCTAACTAAAGCTAACTAAAGGTTGAATATTGAATATCGAGAGTTTCTAAAGTATTGTAGCATAGTAAAAATCACGTTACCGAACTTAGTATACAAGGAACAAACTTGTGAGGTTAGTTACAAAAAACAACAAGCTAGTCGTTGGGGTAGATATCACCACCACTGCGATAAAAATGGTTGAAATAACACGGCAGCAAGGTCTATTTCACTTAAGAAATTACGGCATTGAACCGTTACCCCGCGGTGCAGTTGTGGATAAAAATATTGTAGATATTGACGCGGTCAGTGACGCCCTCGCAAGATTATCCCGTGGTAGCGGTTTTTCCAGTAAAAACATCGCGACAGCCGTATCAGGGTCTTCGGTTATTAGCAAAATTATTGAGATGGAAGCGGATCTCACAGAGCTTGAAAGAGAATCTCGTATCCGTCTGGATGCTGACCAATATATTCCCTATCCTTTATCCGAAGTGAATTTAGATTTTGAAGTGATAGGTCCTTCAGCCACGCCTGATATGTGTAAGGTATTGTTAGTTGCCTCTCGCACTGAAAACGTCGACCAACGTGTCGATGCGGGCGCTTTAGCGGGACTGGAAACTAAAATTGTGGATGTAGAGGCTTACGCAGTTGAACGCGCCTTTCAATTGATGGTCGATAGCTTGCCAGGTCAACCTCAGCATGTAGCACTCATTGATATCGGGCATAGCCAAACCACACTTTATATTGCAAAGGACGGGGAGTTTGTGTACAGCCGTGAACAGCTTTTTGGTGGCGCCCAGTTAACTGAAAGTATTCAAAGCCGTTATGGTTTGACGTTCGAGGAGGCGATGATTAATAAGCGCACCTTGTCATTGCCAGATGATTACTATACGGATGTATTAATGCCATTTTTAGATGCCATTGTGCAGCAAATCACCCGCTCGCTGCAGTTTTATTTTTCATCAAGCCAAAATAGCCAAGTAGAGTATATTTTGTTGGGTGGGGGTAGTGCCAGCATTGCGGGTCTAGCAAGCATGGTTGAGCAAAAACTTGGTACCCGCACAGGTATTGCCAATGCATTTTCAAATATGACGATTAATAACCATATCAACACTGAATTACTGATTATGGACGCGCCAAGCTTAATAGCGGCTTGTGGCTTGGCGTTACGGAGTTTTGATTAATGGCAAAGATTAATTTACTTCCTTGGCGTCAAGAACTTCGTGAACGTAGAAACCGTGAGTTTATGACTTTAGTGGTTGCGGTATTGTTTTTATCGCTACTCGGTGCCTTTGCAGCATGGAGTTACTATAAAAATACCCTAGAAAACCAGCAGCTTGCTAATGAACGCATCAAACAAGAAAACGCTAATTTAGACAAGGCGTTAAAAGAAATCGAAACCCTTGAGCAGCAGCGTGATGATATCATTGCGCGTATGAAAGTGATTCAAGACTTGCAAGGTCGTCGCCCTGTGCCTGTTCGTATTTGGGACGATATTGCCAGAATTATCCCCGCACAAATGTATTTGACCAGTATGAAGCGTGAAGCTGATACCATCACCTTTACCGGTCAAGCCGACAACCCGAATGTGATTTCAACATTTATACGCAGTCTTGATGGGACGCAGTGGTTAGAAAAATCGGCGGTGGTCAGTATACAGCAGCCCAATGCAGTGGCTTATCAAGCCGCCACACCCGCACCTGCTGCCGGTAACATCAGCGCTAGCAGTACCAGCGCAACATTACCAGAAGCCAATTACGTGACTTTTGTGGTAACAACCATGGTTAAGCAAACCGACGTTGCCAGTGCCACCGCTGCCAGTGGCGTTGCGGCAAGTGCGAGTAAGGAGAAATAACGGTGAAATTAACCAATCCGCTAAAAAGACCGAGACTTGTCAAAAAACCTGTTCAAATTACCGCAAAAAAATCGTTTGATGTTAAAGCCTTCGTCGAGAGCTTTAAATCACTAGACCAAAACAATTATGGTAGCTGGCCCGTGCCTGTTAAGGTTACCGTCTTGCTATTTATGGTCGCTGTTATCGCCTTTTTAACTTGGTTTTTACCGATTAGTAGCAAACGTGAGGAGATTGCCGCTGCCGAAGCTGAGCAGCAAACCTTGCTCGATCAATATCGCCAAAAAGAATCCAAAGCACGTCATTTAAAAGAATATCAAGCGCAAGTATTAAAAATGCAGTCTGATTTTAAAGAACTGCTCAATCAATTACCCAAAGACACCCGTATTTCTGACCTAGTGGATGGGATTAATATGGTTGGTGTGGGCAGTAATGTCAAATTTCAGGATATCAAAGTTGAGCCAGAAGTGTCCCAAGAGCTCTTTATTGAGCAGCCAATTCGTATTGCCGCTTTAGGGGATTATCACCAATTTGGCTCATTCATTAGTGGGCTTGCTAAATTACCTCGCATTATTACCCTGCATGACTTTGAGGTCACCAACCCTAGTCCTAGCCTAGACAAGCTACCAGAAACCAATCTTGTTTTGAACGTTAAAACTTATCGTTCAAAAGAGCTAAATGAAGAAGAATTGAAAAAGGCACAAAAAGATAATCAAAACAATCCAGCTGGGTCTGACAATAAGGAAGCAAATAATGGCAATAAATAAAAAACCGCTCACTATTTGCTTAGCGCTATTAGCCCTCTTATCTGGCTGTACTGACCGTGTCGGTTTGGCAGAGCAACAAATGCAGGAAATCCGTAACCAGCCCGCGCAACCGGTAAAGCCACCACCGACACCTGAAGTGGTACAAGAGTTTAATTACAGCGCTTCACAGCTGCGTAGCCCATTTATGCCGCCAAGTTTAATGCTGCAAGCCAATCAAGTACAGCAAATGCAAGGGGTCAGACCGGATGTGACCCGACTCAAAGAGCCGCTTGAGCAATTTGAGTTGAATGAGCTTACCTATAAAGGTACGATGGTGTCATCATCTGGCGAGGTATATGGTCTTGTTCAACGCCCAGATGGGGGCATTGCCAGTGTCAAAGTGGGTAATTATATGGGTAAAAATGATGGGCGTATTGCAGAGATTACGCCAACCCAAATTAACTTAATTGAAATCATACCAGACAGTCGTGTCGGCTATGTCGAAAAACCAAACTCAATTGTTGCCGCAGTTAGTCAATAAAACAAAGGGATAACTCAATGAATTTTAATGCCTATCCATTTCGAACTTCAACGTCTAAGCTAGCGGTAGCGATGAGTGCGATGTTAGTATCTAGCAGCGTGTTTGCAGCTAATACCATTAGAAATATCTCAGTTACCACGCCGAGTGCTATGTTAACAGAGCTCAATATCGACTTTGCTAATAGTGCTGTGATGCCGACGGCTTATGAACTTACTTCACCCACACGACTGGTGTTGGATTTCCCCAATGTAAATAATCAAATTGCATCACGGATGCAAACTTATAACAAAGGCTATGTCAACAATGTCACCACGCTGACCAATGACAGTATGACACGTATGATTATTGAACTGTCAAATCAAGCGACCTATAGTACGCGTGTGGTCAATAATCGCCTCGTTGTCTCCATGCAGCCGAAGGGAAGCACCTCTGCAGTAACCACCGTAGCTACCAATCCAGCAATCGTTACACCGGTGGTGACTAGCCCTGTGGTTGTGAGTCAGCCTGCTGTCGTCGTGACTGAACCTGCGCCTGTGATTGTCACGCCGCCACCTGTGGTCGTGCAAACGCCACCACCTGTTGCCGTCGTGACCCAAACAACAAAAGCCGCCCCACCCGCCAATACGATGGTAGTCAAAGTTAATCCTTTATTAAATCCTGCTGCCGCGGTTGTTCAACAATATAACTATGATGGTCTAGCGGCGATTAATTTTAATGGCACCTCGAACGGCGGCGGTAATATTAGCGTTAATTTGGTAAATGACAGCATCCCTGTGGATGTGCAGCGCATGGGTGACGAGTTAGTTATTCGTTTGACAGGCGCCACCATTCCAAGTCGTCTACAAAAACAAATGACCGTAGGGAATGGCTTGGTGCGTGATGTTATCGCAACCAACCAAGGACGCAATGGCGTGATTCGCATTGCCATGACAGGCGATTATGACTATAAAGCCTTTCAAACAGGTAATCAGCTAAATATCAATATCGATCCCCCCAAACGTCTGCGCGAGCCGACCATTGAAGAACGTACCTACAGCGGGGCACCTTTATCACTAGAATTTCAAGATGTCAGCGTGCGTACGATTTTAGAAGTGTTGGCACAACATACCAATACCAACATCGTTGCCAGTGACAGCGTCAGTGGTAATATTACCTTGCGTCTGATTAACGTGCCTTGGGATCAAGCCTTAGACATTATCCTAAAAAGTAAAAATTTGGATAAACGGGTTAATGGTAATGTAATTTGGGTGGCACCCGCGGCAGAACTTGCCAAGCAAGAATCCGATGAGTTAAAAGCGCAACAAGAGAAAAAAGTATTAGACCCACTGCGTACCGAATATATTCGACTTAACTATGCCAAAGCAGAAAATGTACGAACATTGATTGAAGCAGGCAGAGCAACATCCGATCGTTCGAGCGCCAATACCTCACTGTTAACAGACAGAGGTACAGTCACAATCGATACCAGAACCAACACTTTGATTGTTAAAGATACCGCTGAAACCATCAGCAATATCCGTGATTTGATTAGTAAAATCGATATCGCCGTCAAACAAGTGATGATTGAAGCCCGCATTGTGAGCGCGACAGACACCTTTAGTAAAGAACTTGGGGTGAAATGGGGTATTTTATCGCAAGGCGCGGCAAGTAATCGTAACCTGCTGGTGGGCGGTAATTTAAGTACCATTGATAAACTTAAGACTTATACCACGGCTACAAATGCCGATGGCACTACCTATCCAGTCTATAGCGGTCTCACTGCCGCTAACAACCTCAGTGTCAATCTAGGTGCAGCTAACCCTGCAGGCTCGATTGCCTTTGGCTTGTTGAGCATTTCAGATTTACTATTAGATTTAGAATTGTCAGCCATGCAAGCGGATAACAAGGGTGAAGTCATCTCCAGTCCAAAAGTGCTAACCGCCGACAAACAAACCGCCAAAATCATGTCAGGGACGCAAATCCCTTATCAAGAAGCCTCTGCCAGTGGGGCGACCTCAACGAGCTTTATCGAAGCGGCATTGAGTCTTGAAGTGACCCCTAATATTACCCCTGAAGGTCGTATTGGTCTGGATTTGAGTATTGAAAATGGTTCACCAACCATCATCAATGGTGCGACAGCGGTTTCTAAAGATTCGATTAAAACCAACGTGGTCGTCGATGATGGTCAAACGGTTGTGCTCGGTGGCGTGTTTAAAAATACCTTGGGTAACGATGTGACTAAAATCCCTTTCTTAGGGGATTTACCTTATGTTGATCGCTTCTTTAAGCGCACCTCAAAAAGCAATAACAAGCAAGAATTATTGATTTTTGTGACCCCAAAATTGGTGAATGACACAGGTCGTATCAATTAATTGACCACCCAACAGACGTTTTGTATAACAAAATAGTCTTATAGCGCATTGCCACAAATCACAGTATAATGTTTTCAATATATTATAGAGTGATTTGTGGTTTTTTTTATGGAGTGTAATCAACCTAAGCCGTTAATTATTTTGATTGGTCCAATGGGTGCGGGTAAGACCACAATTGGTAAACTGTTGGCGCAGCAACTTGGGTTTACGTTTTATGACAGTGATCAGGAGATAGAACGCGTCTCGGGCGCAAGTATTAGCTGGATTTTTGAAAAAGAGGGTGAAGTAGGGTTTCGTCAACGCGAAACACGTGTACTTGATAAACTAACCCAGCTCGATCATGTCGTACTGGCCACAGGCGGCGGGGCAGTAACTATCGCTGAAAATCACCATTTTTTAAAACGTGGTATAATCATCTATTTGCGGGCAGAAGTTGACATTCAGTATGAACGCACTTGTCGTGACCGCAACCGACCGTTATTACAAATAGACAATCCTAAGCAAAAGCTAACCGAACTGTTTGGTAAACGTGACCCAATTTATCAGCAGCTTGCCGACATCACCATTGTTACGGGTCACAATTCCCCAAAAAAAATGGTGCATGACATTTTGCTGCAATTGCAAGACGCCAATATAACCGTCTAAATGTAGCACTCTCGATATGACAAGCTAATTGATGACAACCTGCTAGATGACAAAAAGATAACATTGATATGAGTACTGCCATGCGCCGTGAGTTAATTGTCCATACACGTTCACACGACTATCCCATTTTTATTGGGGAAAATCTCATCGAAACCTTTGATTTTGCTGACTATATTGGCGGCAAACAAGTATTGGTTGTCACCAATGAGACAGTTGCACCCTTATATCTTGATAAACTCGTCGCACGTCTGCCTGCCGATAAACTCATTAAAACTTGTATTTTACCTGATGGTGAGCAATATAAAACCCAGCAAAGCATTGATAGTATTTATGATCAGTTGATGGAAAATCACTTTAACCGTGACTGTACGCTGATAGCGCTTGGTGGTGGCGTCATTGGTGATATGGTGGGTTTTGCGGCAGCAAGTTTTATGCGCGGTGTGAATTTTATCCAAATTCCCACAACGTTGTTATCGCAAGTGGATTCTAGCGTGGGCGGCAAAACAGGCATCAATCATCGCTTGGGCAAAAATATGATTGGCGCGTTTTGGCAGCCGCGTCTTGTTTTGGCAGATATGACCACCTTAAAGACCTTGCCACCGCGTGAACTATCAGCAGGGTTAGCAGAAGTGATTAAATACGCGTTAATCGGCGATGTGGGGTTTTTGGCTTGGCTTGAAACCCATATGACATCGTTACGCGCGCTCGATTTGAATTTGTTAGCCCAAGCCGTACTGATTTCTTGCCAGCATAAAGCGGATATTGTGGCGCAAGATGAGTTTGAAGCCAATACACGCGCGCTGCTTAATTTTGGTCATACTTTTGGGCATGTGATTGAAACGCATGAAGGTTATGGCAATTGGCTGCACGGTGAAGCAGTCGCGGTAGGCATGATTCAAGCGATGCAGTTGTCACAAAAACAAGGGTGGCTTAGCGCGGATGATGTTGACAGAGCCAGCTCTTTAATCGCTCGTGCTGATTTACCCACCCATCCGCCAGTCATTAAGGTGGACACAGCACTGGATTTGATGGGTCATGATAAAAAAGTCAAATCCGGCAAAATTCGTCTCGTATTACTAGAACAATTGGGACAAGCGGTATTGACGTCAGCGTATGATCCAGCGTTACTGACAGACGTACTGGCTTTGACTGATAAACCTAATTGATATAAATTTTATAGATGGGTTAAAGCGTCATATCGGGCGTTAACCTTACCTCGGACAGAAGGTTGTTTTATGGTGCATTCTTTATCTACGCTGTATCGTTCATGGGCATTTAAAGTGACCACTTGGCTGATTTTAGCAGCGATTGCAGGCGGCTTGACGGTCATGGTGTGGATTGCCTCTGCGGTAAAGCCTGCCAAAAGTGCGGTGAAAGCGGCGAGTAATGCCAATCTAAATCAAGATCCCACCGCGCTACTATTGGCAAAACCACCTGAAGAGCTCAATAAAGAAGTGAGACCCATTAAATTTGATGCGGTGATTCGTGATATGCGCAACTATCCTAAAGAATTTAAGGACAGTCGCTTTATCAAGGCCAATAACGGTAAATGGACAGTTCAAGTCATGAACGTGGTGGAACATGAAGTGGTCACCGACTACCTAAATAGCCGTGATGATCGTGATAAATTTAATTATTTTCGTATCGTCGATGCGCATAACCAAAAACGCTTTGTTGTCACCTATGGCGTATTTGGCTCAGTACAAGAAGCGGTTGGCGCGGCTAAAGTAGTGAATTTTAATTTACCAAAAGAGGTCAAAGCATTTCCTGAAGAATTTAAAATGTATGCCCCGCAAATGGATGAGTATGAAGTCGCGCCGCCCCTTCGTGATGTCGGTAAGACAGCCGCGCGAGAAGTCAAACTAAACGCCACACCAAAATTGTTGCCCGCACCGAAAGCCAAAGTTGAACGACAACCACAAGCTGCGACTCCACCAGTTGCACAACCAAAACGCGTGGCGCCAAAAACCAGCATTGAAAAGTCAGCCAATGCGCAAGAGACCCTTTCTATCCAAGAAGGTAAAGTGATTGCTGAAAGCAACAGTAACGACTCAAATGTCACCCGCTCAGAACCAAAAGTTATCAATAGCAAGAATGATAATGCGGACGTCAAACCCAAACAAACCCATAGCAAGCCGGCTGAAGAAAAGCCAAAATCCAAAGATGCCTCAAAGGATAGCATGGGCGAGTTAATCAAGCAGAAGTCCCAAGCTAACTAGTGAGGTTAGACGGGTTGGTTAGTTTTGGGATTCAAATAACAGTGGATTTTTTCACCCTTTTTCGTTAATATAACGAAGGGTGCCATTTTTATTTCTTATGGTACATATAGATAACAAACATGACGGTTATCTATTCCAATCTTTTATGATTCAATAGCAAACATTGCACATATTTATAGTATGCCCATTTCTTTGCTACCAGCTTGTTAAGGGAACACGCTTATGTCTTTAAATCAGTATTCAGATCAGCATAATCTTTACCAACCCGATGTGTTCAAAGACAACTGTGGGTTTGGTTTGATTGCGCATACCCATGGTGAAGCTAGTCATGACCTAGTGCAAACAGCGATTCATAGTTTAAGCTGTATGACCCACCGCGGTGGCGTGGCAGCCGATGGTAAGACAGGCGATGGTTGTGGTCTATTGATTGCGACGCCCAAAGTATTCTTTAAAAAAATCGCATCAGACAACGGTTTTACCCTAAACGAAATTTTTGCCGTCGGCACGGTATTTGTTAACCTTGATAAAGCATTAGCACAGCATAGCCAAGATACCCTAAGCGAAGCGATTGAAGCACAAGGTTTGCTAGTCGCTGGCTGGCGTGATGTGCCGGTTGATTTAAGTATCGTCGGTGACATTGCCCGTGAATCACTCCCAGGCTTTAAACAAATTTTAGTCAATTGCCCCATCAATATGGACGAGGCAACGTTCAACCGTAAATTATTCGTTGCACGCCGCAAAGCAGAAATCGCGCTGAAAGATGACCCGTTATTTTATGTGACGTCATTGACCTCACAAGTGGTTATCTATAAAGGCTTGGTCATGCCTGCTGATTTGCCCGCGTTCTTCTTGGATTTACAAGACGAACGTTTGGCATCACACATTGTGGTATTCCACCAACGTTTCTCAACCAATACCCTGCCAAGATGGCCACTCGCCCAGCCTTTTCGCTATCTTGCCCACAATGGTGAATTAAACACGATTGATGGTAACCGTGACTGGGCGGTCGCTCGCACACCAAAATTTGTCACCGATTTGATTCCAGAGCTGCAAGAATTACAGCCACTCGTCAACCGTGTGGGCTCTGACTCATCAAGCTTAGACAATATGCTTGAAGTACTAGTGTCCGGGGGCATGGATTTATTCCGTGCGCTTTCTATTCTTGTGCCACCCGCTTGGCAAAATGTTGACACCATGGACATGGATTTACGCGCGTTTTATGAGTTTTACTCACAGCACATGGAAGCTTGGGATGGTCCAGCCGGTCTAGTGATCCAAGATGGTCGCTATGCGGTTTGTATGCTTGACCGCAATGGTTTACGTCCCTCACGGTGGGTGACTACCAAAAATGGCTATATCACCGTGGCGTCTGAAATCGGTACTTGGGATTATCAGCCTGAAGACGTGATTGCTAAAGGTCGTGTCGGACCGGGTCAAATGCTAGTGATTGACACCGAAACTGGTAACATCATGGACACCAAAGCAGTGGGTCGTCAGCTGAAAAAAGCCCACCCATATCGCCTATGGTTACGGGAAAATGCGGTACGTCTACGGGATGATGAACAGCTAGAAGAAAAAGCCTATGAGCAACGTGAAACAGGCGAGAATCTGTTAGCGCTGCAAAAAATGTTCCATATCACCAATGAAGAACGCACAGAAATCATCCGTCCTTCAGCCGAAAACGGTCAAGAAGCCGTTGGTTCAATGGGCGATGATACCCCGATGGCGGTACTGTCAAAACAAGTTCGTCACGTGGCTGATTTCTTCCGTCAACAATTTGCTCAGGTTACCAATCCACCAATCGATCCACTGCGCGAAGCGATTGTCATGTCACTGGAAACTTGTTTGGGTAGCGAAAAGAATATTTTTGAACCCACCCCAGACCACGCCAACCGTATCGTGTTGTCATCGCCTGTATTGTCATCGAGCAAAATGATGCAACTACGCAGCGTCACAAAACCAGGTTTTGAAATTGAAACCATTGATTTAAATTATGATGAATCAATGCCATTAGACGATGCCATCAAACACATCTGTGAGCAAGCTGCACAAGCGGTAAGCGCAGGTAAAGTATTGATTGTATTATCTGACCGCAATATCGAGAAAGGTAAAGTACCTGCCAATGCCATTATGGTGACGGGTGCGGTGCATCATCACTTGATTAATGTGGGTTTGCGCGCAGATGCCAACTTAATCATCGAAACAGGTTTGGTACGTGATTCTCACCAATTAGCGGTCTTGTTAGGGTTTGGCGCTACCGCGGTTTATCCATACTTGGCTTACAATGTGATTGCAGACTTGGTCGATAAAGGCGACTTGCTTGGTGACCCCTTGTACGCCAAAAACAACTTCCGCAAAAGCTTAGATAAAGGCTTGTTAAAAATCCTATCAAAAATGGGTATTTCGACCGTCTCTTCTTACCGCGGCGCGCAATTGTTTGAAGCCGTGGGTTTATCAGAAGAAGTGGTTGAGCTTTGCTTTACTGGGGTTGAAAGCCGTATCTCAGGTGCCACGTTTGAAGATTTGGCGATTGACCAACAAATCTTGGCAAAAAATGCCTTTACCAAACGTGTACCGCTTGACCAAGGCGGCTTGTTAAAATTCGTCTTTAACAAAGAATACCACGCCTTCAACCCAGATGTGATTCAAGCGCTACATAAAGCGGTACGCACAGGCGACTACGACAACTACAAAGAATATGCGTCGATTGTCAACAGCCGCCCTGTCGCGACGTTACGTGATTTGTTGCAGTTAGATACCAGTAAATCCATCAGTGTTGATGACGTTGAACCCATTGAACAAATCCTAAAACGCTTTGACTCAGCAGGTATGTCATTAGGCGCCTTATCACCAGAAGCACACGAGGCGATTGCAACCGCGATGAACACGATTGGCGGACGTTCAAACTCGGGTGAGGGTGGTGAAGATCCCACACGTTATGGCACGATTCGTAACTCAAAAATCAAACAAGTCGCCTCAGGTCGTTTTGGGGTCACGCCGGCTTACTTGCGTTCGGCAGAAGTCATGCAGATTAAAATCGCGCAGGGGGCAAAACCCGGTGAAGGCGGTCAGTTACCCGGTGGTAAAGTAAATAGCTTAATTGCGCGTTTACGTTACTCAGTGCCAGGTGTCACCTTGATTTCACCGCCACCGCATCATGATATTTATTCGATTGAAGACTTGGCGCAGCTAATTTTTGACTTAAAACAAGTCAATCCAAACGCGCTTGTATCAGTCAAATTGGTGTCGCGTCCAGGTGTAGGCACTATTGCAACGGGTGTGGCAAAAGCGTATGCCGATTTGATTACCATTTCAGGGTATGATGGTGGTACCGCAGCGTCTCCTTTATCATCAATTCACTATGCAGGCTCGCCTTGGGAACTAGGTTTATCTGAAGCACACCAATCGCTTCGTGTCAACGGACTACGTCATAAAGTACGGGTGCAAACAGATGGTGGTTTAAAAACGGGTTTAGATGTAGTTAAAGCGGCAATATTGGGGGCGGAAAGCTTTGGTTTTGGTACCACGCCAATGATTGCCGTGGGCTGTAAATACTTGCGTATCTGTCACTTAAATAACTGCCCAACGGGTGTGGCAACGCAAAAATCAGAACTGCGCGATGAGCATTTTATCGGTGAAGCCGAAATGCTGATTAATTTCTTTAGATTTGTGGCACAAGAAACCCGTGAATGGTTGGCGGCATTGGGCGTACGCTCAATGGAAGAGCTTGTGGGTCGCACCGACTTGCTATCAGTCATGTCAGGCACCACCAACAAGCAACAACATCTAAACTTAGCGCCGCTATTATTTACCCATAGCAAAGGCGATGGCAAACCACAAACTTGCCAAGTTGAGCGCAATGAGCCATTTGACAAAGGCTTGCTTGCTGAACAAATGGTTATCGATATGATGGAGACCATCAAATCAGCCAAAGGTGGTGACTTTAGCTATCGTATTGGCAACTGTGACCGTTCCATCGGTGCGCGTATCTCAGGGGAGATTGCTGCGCTGCATGGCAACAATGGTATGGCAAGCGCGCCAATTAACTTACACTTAACCGGCACCGCGGGTCAAAGTTTAGGTGTGTGGAATGCAGGCGGCTTGAACATTAAGCTTGAAGGGGATGCCAACGACTACGTCGGTAAAGGCATGGCAGGGGGTGAAATCGTGATTTACCCACCAAAAGGCTCGACGTTTGCTAGCCAGCAAACCGCTATCATCGGTAACACCTGTCTGTATGGTGCGACAAGCGGTCATCTATATGCGGCAGGTACGGCAGGTGAACGTTTTGCGGTTCGTAATTCAGGTTGTTTTGCGGTTGTTGAAGGTACTGGTGACCACTGCTGTGAATACATGACAGGGGGTGTGGTGACGGTGTTGGGTAAAACAGGGCTAAACTTCGGTGCTGGTATGACAGGCGGTTTTGCTTACGTGCTTGACTTAGATGGCGATTTCTTTGACCGTTGTAACCATGAGCTTATCGATATGCATCGTATCTCAAGTGAGCAAACAGAAAATCACCGTATCAACTTGATGTCGATTATCAAAACTCACGTGGCAAAAACAGGTAGCCAATGGGGTCAAACCATCCTTGATGACTTTGAGCATTATGTTCGTAAGTTCTATTTGGTCAAACCAAAAGCCGCGAACATTACTTCGCTACTAAAAACGACCATGGCAGACCCACAATAAGCGATTATGTAGCATAATTTGATGATATTGGATTGCTAAAGGTAGCGCGTGACCAGCGCTCTACCTTTAACTTAAATTTTAAAAGTTCGCTGTCAAGCAGGTCGGTATACAGTGAATCGCTGGATACCACTCACTTAGGAGCATTGCTTTAGGAGCATTGGGGCATGGCAAAACGATTACACAACGATTTTCAGTTTTTAGACGTCGCACGTGTCGATCCTTCAAAAAAAGACATTAATACCCGTACTCACGAGTTTGTTGAGATTTACTATCCATTCGAGCAAGACCAGGTGACTGAGCAAGCGCACCGCTGTCTTGAATGTGGTAACCCTTACTGTGAATGGAAATGTCCCGTTCACAACTACATTCCAAACTGGTTAAAACTGGCTACCGAAGGTCATATTTTCCAAGCGGCAGATTTGTGCCACCAAACCAACACGTTGCCAGAAGTCTGTGGGCGAGTATGTCCTCAAGACCGTCTGTGTGAAGGGGCTTGTACCCTCAATGATGGCTTTGGGGCGGTCACCATTGGTAACGTGGAAAAATACATCACCGATACTGCGTTTGCGCTAGGCTGGCGTCCAGATATGAGCGGCGTGACTTGGACGGATAAAAAAGTTGCGGTGATTGGCGCAGGTCCTGCCGGTCTTGGCTGTGCTGACATACTGGTACGTAATGGCGTCAAACCTGTGGTATTTGACAAACGCCCTGAAATTGGTGGACTACTGACCTTTGGTATTCCAGAATTTAAAATGGAAAAAAATGTCATGCGTCGTCGCCGCGAAGTCTTCGAAAGCATGGGCATTGAATTTCGTTTAAATACCGAGATCGGTAAAGATGTCACCATTGATGAATTACTCAGTGAGTATGACGCGGTGTTTATGGGTATGGGTACCTATACCTATATGCGTGGCGGTTATGCCGGCGAAGAGTTATCTGGCGTGTATGATGCGCTTGATTTTTTAATCGCAAACGTCAACCGCTGTCAAGGTTGGGAAACCAACCCACAAGAGTACATCGACTTGCAAGGTAAAAAAGTGGTCGTTCTTGGCGGTGGTGATACCGCGATGGACTGTAACCGTACCAGTATCCGCCAAGGTGCAACTTCTGTGACTTGTGCCTATCGCCGTGATGAAGAGAATATGCCAGGCTCACGCCGTGAAGTGCGTAATGCGCGTGAAGAAGGCGTACAGTTTTTATTTAACCGTCAGCCGATTGAAATTATCGGTTTAAACGGTAAAGTAACGGGCGTAAAAGTGGTGACCACTAAACTTGGCGAACCTGATAACCGTGGTCGCCGTAGCCCAGAGCCTATTCCCAATTCAGAAGAAATCTTGCCAGCCGATGCGGTGATTATGGCATTTGGTTTCCGCACCAGCCCTGCTGATTGGTTTACCACCCAAGGCATTGAGATGGATAATAGCGGACGGGTGATTGCACCTGAGTTACAAACCTATAAGTACCAAACTAACAATCCAAAAATCTTCGCAGGTGGCGATATGGTACGTGGTTCAGACTTGGTGGTAACCGCGATTTGGGAAGGTCGTGAGGCCGCTAAAGGTATCCTCGATTACCTAGATGTTTAAGCGTGAACCTTTTTAGTTAAGAATTGCTGTTAATTAGACCGAAAAACCCAATGTTGATTGGGTTTTTTTACAGCTAAATTTCGGTGCGTTTTTGTTCACTTTGGGCTATTATGTCGCATAAATTCATCATACTACTAGGTCAATGACATGCCATTTGCACAGCATTTTCGTCCCGCTACTTGGGCAAAATTACGGTGTCAACATGCCAATCTTTATCAAATCGATGAGCAGCTGTTTCGTAGTGAGCAGATAACGCCCGATGATATCGGTATTATCCAGCAATACAGCATCAATACCCTTATCAATTTACGATTTTTTGATCGCGATGATAACGAAGAAAATTTAGCCAATTTACCGCTGACCTTTATCAATCACCCATTGATGACTTGGGCGATAAAGCCGCAGCAACTTGCTGAAACTTTGTATGATATTTTGTGGCACCAAGCACGTGGCGACAAGATACTAGTGCATTGTTATCATGGCTCAGATCGCACGGGTATTACCGTTGCTATGTATCGCATTTTGGTACAAAACTGGACGATTGAACATGCCAAAATCGAAATGCAGGACGGCGGGTATGGCTTTCACTGGATTTGGATTAATATCAGCAATTTATTGACCGAGGAAAAAGTGCAAGAAGTGCAACACGCCTTATTAGCGCTACAACGCCAAAAGCCTATTATTAGCCAACCTTAAAACCCATCAAGCGACATTAACTTTGGATAGCCTGTGAATATCAAACGACTGTTAGGTGAAACCATTATCTATGGTATCGGTGCGATTTTACCCCGTGTCATTACCTTTTTACTCAATCCGTTGTATATCAATTACATCGATAAAGAAGCCTTTGCTATCTTTACCAGCCTATATGCCTGGATTGCTTTTATCAATATTGTGCTCACTTTTGGTTTTGAAACATCGTATTTTCGCTTTTCAGGAGAAGATAAAACAGGCGCCGCCGAAAAAAATGTGTTTAGCACGGCGTTTTGGTTTATTGCCATGTTGGCAGGCGGTTTTTTGGTCATGGTGTTGCTGTTTAGCAATCCCTTATCAATCCTGATGGATTATGGCAATCATCCTGAATTTTTGCGTTGGTTTGCTTGGATTGCGTTTTTTGATGCAATTTGTACCATTCCGTTTGCTTGGCTACGTTATCACAACCAGCCTGTGAAGTATTCGGTGGTACGGGTAGTGTCGATTTTGATACAGACTGTGGTGGTTATTGCGCTGTTTCGTTTTGTGCCCATTGAGGCTGCCAAAAGTTTCGGTTTGACCGAGCAAGTGGCGTATCCGTTCTTTGCCAATTTAGTTGCCAGTCTTGCCACTTTTATGATGCTGTTTCCGATTATCAAAAAAGTACGCTTACATTTTGATAAAGCCTTGTTCAAACGTATGATTCGCTATTCTTATCCGGTCATGCTGGCAGGGTTGGCGTTTATGGTGAATGAAAACTTCGATAAAATCATTCAATATTATATGATTGATAAAGGCGATGCGGGGGCATACGGTGGCTGCTACAAATTGGCGGTGTTAATGACTTTGTTTGTAACCGCGTATCGGATGGGGATTGAGCCGTTTTTATTCAAACAAATGCACCACGCCAATGCCAAACATACTTATGCGATGATGACAGAGTACTTTGCTTTATTTGCATCGGTGGTGGCGCTTGGGATTATTGCCAATATTTCATGGCTCAAACGGTTATTTATCACCGATCCCAGTTATTGGACAGCGATTAATATCGTACCGATTATCGTCATTGCAAACCTATGTTTTGGGATTTATTACAACCTATCAACTTGGTATAAGGTAACTGACCGTACTGGGATTGGCTCAGCCATCTCGTGGCTTGGGGCGGGACTGACTATTTTGCTCCATATGCTGTTTTTAAAACAATACGGCTTTATGGTGTCGGCGTGGGTGACGCTTTTTGTTTATTTCCTCATGATGATAGTATCGTACGCGCTTGGACAGCATTTTTATCCGATACCTTACCAAACCAAAAAAATCGTTTTCTTTTTGGGCACGCTGATGCTGTTTAGCGTGATAATCGTCAGTGCTTTTCAAATGAATTTTTGGTTATCCAATACCTTATTACTGGTCTATATTGGCTTAATCGGCTATAGCGAGCGCGCGCTATTAAAACGTTTGGTAAAAGCAAAAGCAAAAGTAAAAGCGTAACGATTGAGCCTTAATAATATTTTAATTGGTCTAAGTATTTAATTTAGCCAAATTATCCTTATATCAATTACTAGTCGCAATTGATTCACCTTGCGCAAAAAAGTTTGCTATAGTAACAGCAGGAGAATCAATGAATTGCTACTTACCTGTGATAGACATGGGTAAGTCATCTCATGAGAAGGAGTTTTTCATGCAACAATCAAGTACGCCACAAGCCACTACCGAGCTTGCCAATCCTCTATTAGCGAATAACGAGCAACTGATAGCAGTGTCTGCCAAAGACATTGTCAAACAACATCTCGATAAGCTCGGTATACCCCAAGATATTCAGATTGACGATGCCGAATTTGCAGAAAAAAAACAGCGCATTGCCGATTTGTTAAAACAGCATAATGCCACGTTAATTGCTCACTATTATACCGACCCAAAAATCCAAGCAATTGCCGAAGCCACAGGCGGTATCGTGTCGGATAGTTTAGAGATGGCACGGTTTGGGCGTGATAGTGATGCTGATGTGCTGATTGTTGCAGGCGTCAAATTCATGGGTGAGACCGCCAAAATCCTAAGCCCAGCAAAAACGGTATTAATGCCAACGCTAGAAGCCACTTGCTCACTAGATTTGGGTTGTCCGATTGAAGATTTTAGCGCGTTTTGTGACCAGCATCCTGACCGTACTGTGGTGGTGTATGCCAACACCTCAGCGGCTGTTAAAGCGCGGGCAGATTGGGTGGTGACATCGAGTATCGCGGTTGAGCTCATTGACCATCTAGACAGCCAAGGTGAAAAAATCATTTGGGCACCTGACCAGCATTTGGGGCGTTATATCCAGCAAAAAGTGGGCGCAGATATGCTACTGTGGGATGGCGCTTGTATCGTGCATGAAGAGTTCCGTAGCCGCAGCCTAAAAACCATGAAAGAGATGTACCCCGATGCCGCCGTATTGGTACACCCAGAATCACCGATTGAGATGACCCAAATGGCAGATGCCGTCGGTAGCACCAGTCAGCTGATTAAAGCGGCACAAACCCTACCGCACAAGATGTTCATCGTCGCGACCGATCGCGGTATTTTTTATAAAATGCAGCAAGCCGCGCCAGATAAGGTGTTTATCGAAGCGCCGACGCGTGGCGAAGGTGCAACCTGTCGTTCATGTGCGCACTGCCCGTGGATGGCGATGAATGATTTAGACCAAATCATCCATGCACTGGAGAAAGTAGGCACGCCTGACGCCGTACCGCACGAGATTTTTGTTGATGCGCAGCTAATCGAACAAGCTAAAAAACCCCTAGATCGAATGTTGGCGTTTGGTGCCACGCTCAAAAGATAGGCATTAACAACCATCGGCTGTTTTTAAAATATTGAAAAAAAGTCGTTGACAGCCTAACTAACTTGCTTTAATATACGCACCACTTAGCGATGATAGCCTTTAAGCTCACCATTGCTAAGGTGTTGAAGTAACAATTAAAGCCTAGTTAGGCAATCGGAGTGTAGCACAGCTTGGTAGTGCACCTGGTTTGGGACCAGGGGGTCGAAGGTTCGAATCCTTTCACTCCGACCATTCATCTTTTACACTTAACCAAGTTAAAAAGATGAATCAAGAGCCGAGCAGGCTTTTTTTATGCGCCTGTAGCTCAGTTGGATAGAGCACCCGCCTTCTAAGTGGGTGGTCACAGGTTCGAATCCTGTCAGGCGCGCATTTCGCTAGTCTGTAAAACCATACCGTATGGCGGATGTAGCTCAGTTGGTAGAGCCCCGGGTTGTGATCTCGGTTGTCGTGGGTTCGAGTCCCATCATTCGCCCCATATTCTAAAAAAGCCCTTAATTCATTGAATTAAGGGCTTTTTTTATACCTGGTTTATTTCTCTCATTTGCAAATTTGTTATAAAAAACAACGGTTGGGGTACACTTTTTTAGGATGAACCATTATTTATTTTATATACTAGGATCATATAGTGTACTAAAAGATAAGCTCGTAAAGGTAAATTGGCAATAGCGTAACTTTACCTGATAACAAACCTAAAATAAAATCGCGTGAGACCCTGAATATGAGACGACGTAACGCTATGTGTCATCAACTTGTTATGACCAGCTTTGCTATAAGTGCTTGCTTACTTGTTAATACAGCCCAAGCGGCTACTAGGTTGCCAAAATCCCCTTGGCAATCGCATGCATCACTCAAAAGTAGCCAAGTTAGCCCAGTTTATCAACAACAATGGCGACAATCTGATTATAAATATTGCCCAATTTTAGCCTTTGCTAATCATTCATCAGTGAATGTCAAAACTGCGCAATCACGAGCTGCCAATTTTTCAGGTGGCTTTGCGGTGGCGTATGATTTGAAGAACTATAAAGGCAAGCCTTTACGCAGTGCTTACGGCGTAGCCAATGCCGGTACGACGTCGAAACGTGACTTGTATGAGGGCTGGGCCTATCGTAAAAACTATGCTGATGGCAGTTATGTGACGCTTGGGCGAGAGGGCAATAACCCACAGGGTAAAATGCTGGCTTACCTCGTGCTGAACAATGGCTGTTTTTATAACATCTGGAGTCAATTAAGTAGTGAGCATCTGCAAAAAATGATTGGCCAATTACGCTATGTCAATTGATGAATCAAAGAGTAGCTAAAAGAAGTAGCCATAAAAAAAGCAACGTTGCCGCGTTGCTTTCTTGGAAAATTTCTTTTTTTCGAATTTGTTTTTTTTGAAAGTTACTCGTTTTAAATTTTCTTATTTCAAGCAAATTCATGCAAAGAAATTTTCTAGCACTTTACGCTGACTGCTTTGCCAATGTGACCAGTCTTTGGCTGAGTCCGCTAGTGAGCCCCGCCAGCCTTTGATATTACCTTTCATGGTAGATAACCGATGTTGGCTGGTGGTATTGAGCAGTGTCGGCTCTTTTTGCAAACGCTCAAGCGCGACCAAGGCAGCAGGGCGGTCATTACACAATAATCCCATATCGCAACCTGCCGTTAAAGCAGCGGCAATACGGTCACCTGCATCACCGGCAACATGTGCCGCTTTCATCGACAGGTCATCGGAGAACAATACCCCATTAAACCCTAGTTTGCCACGAATAATCTGTTGTAGCCAAATCGATGAAAACCCCGCAGGTTTGTTATCAACTGCGCTAAATACCACGTGAGCGGGCATGAGTGCATCCAGTAGCGGCTTGTTGCGAATAAAGGGCTGCATATCATATTGGCGAATCTCATCATAACTGCGCTCATCAGTGGCATCATCCACATGAGAATCTGGTGCAACTGAGCCGTGACCGGGAAAATGCTTGCCCGTGGTTGCCATTCCGGCAAGCTTCATCCCACGCATAAATTCAGCAGATAAGGCGGTGATTGCAATCGGATGGGCGTGAAACGCACGATCACCAATCACGCGGCTAACCCCATTGATATCAAGTACAGGCGCAAAACTAAAATCAATCCCAACCGCCAGGACTTCGCTTGCCATCAAATAGCCCGCGCAATAAGCAAGATCAAGCGCAGTGATAGGGTCATGCTCAAATTTTTCACCAAGTTTACCCATCGCAGGTAGCGGCGAAAAACCCGCGCGTAAGCGAGCGACACGTCCACCTTCTTGGTCAACGGCAATTAAAATATTGGGCTTGATGGCACGCATACTATCGGTCAGTTCGCGCACTTGCTCAGGGCTCTCTACATTGCGACCAAACAAAATCACGCCGCCAACTTCCGGTTGGCGTAGCAGAGCTTCATCTGCTAGGCTAAGCGCTGTGCCTTCAATATCGAGCATGAGTTGACCGACTGCTTGCATGCGGTAATCCTTCTGGGTATTGCTTGCCGCCAACTGTTAGATATAGTTGACGGCAGAAAAATTTTGAAAAAACATAGCATACGCTTTTTTTGATAAAAATGCGACTAGCTTACTGGCGATTATTATTAGCGATTATTACTGACGGTTGAGCCGTGACGGTGGCGGCAACAAACTGATATCACTCACCCGACAAGGATTGATATCAATCCCGCCACGGCGTGTGTACCATGCGCGTACAATGAGCGTTTTTGGCGCAAAGGCTTGGGTTAAATCACTAAAAATTTGCTCCACGCATTGTTCATGAAAGCCATTATGCTGACGAAAGCTCAAAATATACTCAAGCAGTCCTGCTCGGTCAATCGGTTGGCTATCTATCTGAATCTCCAGTGTTCCCCAATCTGGTTGATTGGTGACAGGGCAGTTTGAGCGCAGCAGATGCGAATGCAAAATTTGTAACTGGCTATCCGAGGCGCCTTGATGGGCAATGGTCAAACTTGAAGGATCGACTTCACTGACAATCGCAATTTTTTTATCGCTATTATCTAACGCGTTGTCAATGCAATCACCCTGTGGCGCGCTGATGGGTAAGCTATTTGCGATGTTTACCTCAAAAATCTCAAACGTCACATCGGTTTTTAGACAAGCGGATAAATCTTTTTCCACCGTTGCTTTAACAGCTTGTTGATTGTCAAATTCAGTGAAATTTAGGCTATTAAAATAAAGTTTGAGCGATTTTGATTCGACAATGTAGTCTGATGTGGCAGGGATGGCAAGGCGCGCCATTGCCACCTGTGATATGCCGTGCGAATTCAGCCAAGACATCTCAAAAACCTGCCACCAGTCCATGCCAATACTCAAGGCGTCAGCAGGCAGCGCTAGCTTTGCTCGCCCTAATGCGCGCGGAATGGGGTAGAGCATATCGGGAGCGTAGGTTTTTGGATAGCTGGTGGATTGACCCAAAATACCGTGAGTTTCAAGTGGTTTCATATTTTTTTAATTTAACTAAGTTATCTAAGTTATAAACGAACGCGTGAGCCATCTGCTAAAAGATAATACGCAATGCCATAAAATATGGCGGTAAAAATCCCAATCGCCATCAAAGAAGACCACACATTGACATCTGAATGACCCAAAATACCATAGCGAAAAGCATTGACCATATAAACAATGGGGTTTAGTAGCGATATGTTTTGCCAAAATCCTGATAAATCTTTAAGTGAATAAAACACGCCGCCCAAATACGTCAAAGGTGTCAACACAAAACTGGGTACGATGGAAATATCATCAAACGAGCGCGCAAATACCGCATTAATCATACCGCCCAGCGAAAACAATGCCGATGTCATCACCACAGTAAAAATCGTGACAAATGCATGCACCAGTGATAACTGAGTAAAAAACAACGCGAGCATCGTCACAATCGCGCCAATGGTCAACCCCCGAAACAAACCGCCCGCGATAAAGCCTAGTAAAATGGTATGTTTAGAAATCGGACTGACCAGCATCTCTTCAATATTACCATGAAACTTAGTGGCAAAAAAACTCGATACCACATTGGAGTAGCTATTGGTAATCACTGACATCATAATCAAGCCAGGCACGATAAACTGCATGTAGGAGACACCGCCCATATCGCCAACCCGAGCGCCAATCATTTTACCAAAGATGATAAAATACAAACTCATGGTGATGGCAGGGGGCAACAGTGTTTGCGGCCAAATGCGAAGAATTCGGCGGATTTCTTTGACTAACAAGGTGTTAAATGCAACCAACTGGTGCTGAAAATCCATCTTAATTCTCCAATTTTTCAGTCAAATTATTTTCAACAATCCCCAAAAACAACTCTTCAAGGCGATTGGCTTTATTACGCATACTCGCTACCTGAATATTTTGAGCATTTAACTGGGCAAATACGTCATTTAAACTGTCGCCTTTTTTGAGTGTGACTTCGAGGGTCAACGGGTCTGGCTGTTTGGTTTTTACCACATTGGTTAACGCAATGGGTGCGGGATAAGGTTGCGCCAAGTCAAACACAAAGCTTTCCACATCAAGGCTGGTAAGCAAACTTTTCATATCGGTATTGATACGAATTTCACCTTGGTCAAGGATAGCAATGTTTTTACACAGCTGCTCAGCTTCTTCTAAATAATGGGTGGTTAAAATAATGGTCGTGCCTTCTTCGGTGTTGATTTGCTGCATAAAATCCCACATTGAGCGGCGCAGTTCAATATCCACGCCCGCAGTCGGCTCATCCAAAATCAACAGTTTGGGACGGTGCATTAAAGCACGCGCAATCATCAAACGGCGCTTCATACCGCCAGAGAGCATACGTGCTTTGTTGTCGCGTTTTTCCCAAAGCCCCAATGCTTTAAGCAGTTTTTCGGCGCGCGGGCGAGATTGCTTGGGAGGTATGCCAAAATAACCCGCTTGGGCAATCAAAATATCTTCGACTTTTTCAAACTGCATAAAGTTAAATTCTTGCGGCACCACGCCTAAGAACTGCTTGGCTTTGGCAGGCTGTTTAAGCAAATCTACCCCAAAAATTTCTACCGAGCCTGAGCTGGGTTTAAATAGCGAGCTGATAATACCAATGGTGGTGGATTTACCCGCACCATTGGGACCGAGTAGGGCAAAAAATCCACCTTGGGGTACGGTCAAATCAATGCCTTTGAGTGCTGCAAAACCATTTGGGTAGGTTTTGGTAAGCTGGGTGATTTTTAGAGCAGGGATGGTAGTGTCAAAGTTTGCCATAGCAATGCAGGTTCTGGTTAAAGGTGAGACCTTAATGGGGATGGGTTGGACAGTTTAAAGATTTGAGTGAACTAAGTTTATAGTGGTTAAGCTAAATTATATCAACGATACAATTGAAAAAGCCTATCAGTTGATAGGCTTTATCTGGGCTAAAAATGACTATTTGGCTTGAGACACCATATAATCAACCGCGTTGGTCACTTCTACATCTAGCAAATCAGCGTTACCACCTTTGGCTGGCATGGCGTTAAAGCCTTGTAGCGCGTGTTGGTGAAGGGTAGCGGTACCTTTAGCAATACGGGGACCCCAAGCGCCTTTGTCACCAAATTTTGGTGCACCTAACAGACCTGCAGTATGACAAGTATGGCACACACCTTCATAAATTACTTTGCCTTCACGTGGTTTGTTTGGGTCAGCGGCGCCCAATGCAGCGGCAATAGTGATATCACACTCTTTACCTTCAAAACAAACTTTACCTTGAGGGGCAATACGTGCGATTAGATTTGGGTATAATGCAACCAATTTCGCAACTTGAGGTGGATCTTCAGGTGCTTTTTCTGCTTCTTTTTTTGCAGGAGCGGCAGAGGTTGCAGGGGCCGAAGCAGTTGCAGTACTTGAGGCAGTCGCGGTACTTGAAGCGCTAGCGGTAGCTGATGCCGCTGCGGGGGCACTGGCTTTATCCTCAGCTTGGCTGACAGCGATACCCGCAAGACTTAGCATAGTAACCGCTGATAACATCACTACTTTTTTCATTCGTCACGTTCTCTCAAACAGGTGAATTAACTTATCGTAATACTTTTAAAACGAAAAATATGAGCCATTAGATTGCTCGATTGTATCCGTTGATGCAATAAATGTTACATAGATTTATTTTCCATACTATTATAAGGGAAAATTATCTGAAAAAGCTATGCTTATTTGATATGTGCTATCAACTTTGCCGAGCAGTTTTTGGCAGTAATTTTGATGATTTGCTTATTACACGAAAAGTTTGCTAAAATAGCCCACTGCTTTTTTTCAATGCCAATCAAAGCGTTCGTAGCTCAACTGGATAGAGTACAGGTCTCCGAAGCCTGTGGCGTGGGTTCGAGTCCCGCCGAGCGCACCATTCTCTTGATTTCATCCTTAATCTAAGACATTAATTTTATTGATAAATTCAGTATCATCTAGATTTTAGTTTATCTCATTGTCATTGATTGTTTTATCCTTGATAAAAAGTTCGTTTAATCTATTAATTGAGCAACCATTAGATTGAATGATAAAACGGTTTATCCCCATTGATAGTCGCACGGTGCATGACACGATGTACCGTATCCCCATAGTCATGGGTCGCATAGTGCTGAGTAGCTCGATTATCCCAAAACGCAATGTCATCATTTTGCCAATGCCATCTTACCGTAAACTCAGGTTTGCTAATATGTTGGAATAAAAAGTTGAGTACCGATTTACTTTCTGAGTCGGACAATTCATTTATCTTTGTGGTAAAGCCTTCATTGACAAAAATCAATTTTTTACCAGTGACAGGGTGAGTGCGAATGACGGGATGCACCACAGGCGGATTGTCAATTTGCGCTTGTTGCCACTGGGCAAATCCTTCGGGAGTATTGCCAAATCGCTCTTGCGGAAAAGATTGGATAATATTGTGCGTTGCCGTCAACCCTGCCAAAAAATCGCGAAACGCAGGCGATAAATTATCATACGCCGCATAGCTGCTTGACCACAGCGTATCACCGCCAAAGCTTGGGACTTGTTTGGCGGCCAAAATACTGCCAAGCGGTGGCGTTTCGCTAAAAGTCACATCGGTATGCCAAATGGCATTGTCTCGCAAATCGGTTTTATGATTATCAAGCAGTACTATCTCTGGCTGATTATCGGCTTGGGGGAAAATCGGATGAATATGCAGTGAACCAAATTGACGCGCAAAATCCGCTTGTTGTTTTGGGGTAATTGCCTGTTTACGAAAGAATAAGACTTGATGCGTCAATAATGCTTGCTCAATTTCGTGTTGTTGAGTGTCTATCAAAGGTTGGCTAAAGTCGACACCTGTCACCACAGCGCCAATATTTGGGGTGATTTTTTCGATTGTTAACGTGGTCATGATGATCTCCAAATTGTTCAGTTATCACTTGTTACAGCTGTTTTAATATTTGCCGTACCAAGGGGCAAGGTTGGCTTGTAATTTTCTTAATAAAATTTCTAAAATAAACGCAATCACCGCAATAATTATAATCCCTAGAATGACAATATCCGTCGATAGAAACTGCGCGGCTGACTGAATCATAAAGCCTAACCCTTTAGTTGCAGCCACCAATTCAGCTGCTACCAGAGTCGACCAACCTACACCCAGCCCAATACGAATCCCTGTTAGGATATGCGGTAAAGCCGATGGCAATGTCACATGCCAAAGTAATTGCGATGGGGTCGCACCGAGCGATAGCGCGGCAAATTGGCGGCTTTTATTAACCGTCAAAATACCCTGCAACGTTGAGATAATAATCGGGGCTAAAATCGATAAAAAGATAAGCGTGATTTTGGTCAGCTCACCAATCCCTAACCAAATCACCAATAATGGCAAATAGGCGAGCGGGGGAATTGGGCGATAAAACTCGAGCAACGGGTCAAAAATAGCCTGAACTGTGCGATTGGTTCCCATCCAAATAGCGATAGGCACACCCACAACCACTGCCAAAACCAAGGCAATAAATACTCGTCCTAGGCTGGCAAATGTATGCTGTATCAAGGTTGCCGACATATAGCCTTCAGTGGAGACTTTGACAAACTGTTGCCACACACTGGTGGGGTTTGGTAAAAATAAACTTGGTACCAGTCCTGTCGCAGTCACCGCCCACCAAATTGCCAATGCAGTAACCACACTGATAAACCCCCAAACTACCCCATGATGTTGGGACACAAAAGATGAGGCAGGGGTAGGGCGTGTTGTCATGGTAGTCTCAATAGCGGCTGCAGTTGGCGCTGACTGATGGTCGATTGGTTTATCAGCGGGGTGAGTTGTGGTATCAATCTTAGAAATTGTTTGGCTCGTCATGACCTAATTCCTGTTAAATTATTATGATGAATTGGCGCAGTTTTAGCTGGCTGTCAAATACGACCCGCCACAATTTGCTGAAATAACTGTTCTCGCCATTCAATAAACTCACGGTCTGATTTTATGGCGCGGGTGCTTTGTCCTTGGGCAAAGCGTTGGCTAAAAGTCGGCTGGTAATGGTGCAGAATTTTTCCTTCACCCATCACCACCAAGTCGGTTGCCAAAAATAACGCCTCTTCAATATCATGCGAAATCAACAATATTTGTCGTTTGCTTTGTTGCCAAATATTGAGCAGTAGTTCTTGCATGGACTCGCGCATAAAAGCATCAAGGGCAGCAAACGGCTCATCTAGTAATAACATTTTGGCTTTTGATGCTAGTACGCGGGCGATGCCCACACGTTGTTGCATCCCGCCTGACAATTCCAAAATCGATTTTTCGGCAGCATGTTCTAGTCCTACCCACTGCAAAATTTGCTCGGTTTGTTTGGCTTGGGTTTTGGCATCGACCCCTGCTAATTTGCCGGCAAAGCTGACGTTGTCAGCGACATTGAGCCAAGGGAATAACGCATGGTTTTGAAATACTACCGCTCTATCTACACTGGGCTTGGTAATGGCTTGACCGTCTAGGCTTAACGCGCCTTGGGTCACAGGAATAAAGCCTGCAATGCTGTTGAGTAAAGTGCTTTTACCGCAGCCTGATGCCCCAAGCACCACACAAAAACTTTGCGCTGCCAATGATAAATTCACCTTATCAAGTGCCAACGTGGGGTGGCTATTGGACTGGGTAGTTGGATACTGTACGCTTAAATTTTCAATCACTAATCCGCTCATGCTATCTCATTCCTTATTAAGCCTTGCCACTACTTGCTATCCAAATATTGATTGGTGACAAAATCTGAATAATCAGCTAATACAGTATCCACCTTGCCTTGTGATTTAAGAAATTCAGCCGTTTTGCGGATGTTGTCAGCAAATGGTTTTTGTAGCAAAGTCTGCTGTTCACTGACGGGTAGATAACGATTGCCTGCCAGTAGGGTGCTGATATCGCTCGGTGTTGAACCTGTAATTTGCGCAATTTTTTGCACGTTACTAGCATTACCAATAAAGGCTTTAGGGTCTTGGCTATATTTGCCGGTGGCATCGGTGCTGATTTTGACGAACTGTTTTAAGAAGTCAGGATTTTTTTGGGCAAAATCTTTACGCGCCACCCATAAGTCATAGGTCGGACTACCCCAGCTAGCCACTTCTTTTGAAGTCGTCAAAACATGCCCAGTGGCTTTGACTTTACTTAAAACAGGCTCCCAAACATACGTGGCATCAATATCTCCTCGCTCCCAAGCCGCGTTGATTTCCGGTGGACGAAGGTTAATAATGGTGACTTTATTTGGGTCAATGTTCCAATGCTTCAGCGCGGCAAGTAAGCTGTAATGGGTGGTAGAAACGTAGGGTACGGCAATTTTTTTACCGATTAAATCTTGCGGTGTTTTGATATTACTAGCATTTCTCACGACCAAGCTTTCCGCTTCACCGATTTCACTGGTCACCAAAAAAACTTGAAGCGGTACGCCTTTGGTGGCAGCCGCGGCCAATGGACTTGAGCCAATATTGCCAATATCAATGCTGCCGGCACTAATGGCAGCAACGACGTCTGCACCCGTATCAAATTTTCGCCAATTGATATCACGCTGCGTGGTTTGTTCATAGGTTTTGTCTGCTTGAGCAAGTTTGGCTGGGTCAACCCCCGTTTGATAAGCAATGGTAACGGCTTGCTTGCTATCTGCGGTTGATGTGTTGCCCGTTGAAGATGCGCTGTTGGACGTTGCTTGATTTTGCGACTGTGTTTGTGACTGCGAATTTGATTGAGAATTTGATTGAGAATAAACATAGCCCGCGCCAACCACCACAATGCCTGCGGTCAATCCTGCCGCGAATAATTTATTTTGCTTAGTCATTTTTGCACCTTAATTCATCATAGATATTCTGTATGTGAATTATTATGTAAAAACCTGTATATTCTTTAAAATAATATTAACAATATTCCATTTTCTAAAATGGAATAATACTATACGTTTGCCAGTAATTGGCTATAACTAAGTTAACCAGAAATAAGCTGACCATTCGTATGTAAAATTCGCTACAATATTGCCTTTGATAGTTAATACACTAAAAATCAGGCAATACCATGACAACCAACCTCTCTCAACTGTCACCCACTGCTGTTTGGCAATGGTTTGATCAAATTTGTGCTATTCCACATCCTACTTTTCATGAACACGCATTGGGTGACTTTATTGTTCAAGCAGTCCAAACCCGCGGACAGCCATACGGGTTAACGGTCAAAAAAGATGAAAAAGGCAATATTTTTATCTATAAGCCAGCAAGCGTAAAGCTTGATAGCAATATGGCAAACCATCCTGCGGTGGCTATCCAAGCGCATTTTGACATGGTGGCACAAAAAGGGGAAACCACCAACCATGATTTTATCACCGACCCTATCAAACCAATAACGGGTTTTGTTTAAAAATTACGAGTTTAAGTAAAAATGCATTGTTGATTAAACACGCTATCAGTACTAAACCTTTTTCATAGATATAGATAGTGTGTTAAAAATTGCTAACAATTGTACAAACGTGATTGATAACATCCTATGAATACATTAATATCAAAAGCTGCCTATCATCGATCAAGGATAAAAAATCATGGAATTTGATAACCAAATCAATGAAATTTTGATGCGATATAGTGATAACAATGACAACTTTTATGCGTTTGAAACCATTCCTGAAAAAAAATTAATTAACGCCCTACAGTACTACCAAATCCCTGACGATGTCAGTGTGTATGCGCTGTTAGATACCACGGTATTTGGCTCAGCAAAAACGGGGCTTGCCATCACTCCGTATGGCATCTACTGGCGCAATGGCAGTGGGATTGGCAATGAAGTGGAAGCAATTGACTGGGTTGAGCTTAATCAATTATTACCCACAATAAGTTTCTCAAAATACGCGATTGTGTTCAAACCCAATGTCGAGCTAGATGTATCGGGCAGTACCATGAAACAAGAGGCGATTATTGCGTTATTTAGCGAGCTTGCGCCTTTGTTCAACCAACTTATTGATGATGTCAATCAAGACTATAAAATACAAGCTGTTACCGAATTGCTACCGCAGACACTGGCCATGATGGCGATGAACGATGCCGAGATAGACAATAACTTGGTCGGGCAAGCTATTAGCGCGGTGCAAAGTGTGAGCCGAGTAGACCATGCTGCTATTTTTAGTGAATTATCTACTAAACTGCAGCATTATTTGGCACTCGGTCAGCAATCTATGGCGCTCATCCAAATTGAGCAGGCGACGTTACTTGCCAAATGGCAATCGTTAGATACCGAGCAGAAAAAAGTGCTCAAAAATATCCTGCAAATGCTACAACCTCAGTCCACACTTGCGCAGCAGTGGAAACAACGACTCTTACAGATGCACTAAAAATTGAATACAATTGCAAAGCTGTCTATGTTGTCTGCTTTTTAACTGATGCTGACAACCCTTTTTTAATCGAGGCGCAAAAACGTGAGACATTTTTGGCAACGATTCAAGAAATCGAGCAACGGGTGGAGAAACTCCTCGATATTGCCAAACGCCCCAAAGTAGAGCATATATTCGCCTTACAACAGTTGGCAGAGACATAAGACATGACACTCCCAATGAAGAACACCGACATCGCTCTTGATACCGTAACTGTTACGGATTCAACGATGCCGCAGATTGATGAATCACAATTTCATCGTGCAACTGTGCGAGATTCTAATCTCAACTTAACAACACCACCACCAAAGTTTTTATTGTTATATGGCTTGCTGCGTGAGCGTTCGTTTAATCGGTTAGTGGTAGAAGAATATCAAAATAGACTATAAAACACTTAATTTTACTCGCTAGCCCTGTAAAATTATTTGACAAGGCTCTTAGCCTTTATTGACGGCTTTCAGGCAGGTGAGTGATTAGCAGCCCCACGCTTTCGCCCAATATGGCAACATCTGTGGGTGAGTAGACCAACACACGCTCTTGACTAGCAAGCTGCACTTCATAGACCACATGACTGCCTTTAAACTGCTTGGCGATAATCAATCCATTAACCGAGCTGTTTGTTTGGGGTACCACCGATAGCCATTCTGGTCGAATCAGCACTTGGTGACTGTCTGCAAAATAAGGATAATTGCTCATTGGCAACGTACCGATTGCGGTCACCAACTCATTGCCATGTTGCTGCGCCTGTAGAAAGCTGCCTTTGCCGACAAATTTTGCCACCGTGGCGGTGCTGGGGGCTTGATACAATTGAATTGGCGTGTCCCATTGCTGCAATCGACCATCTGCCAACATACCGATTTTATCGGCTATCATAAAGGCTTCTTGCTGGTCATGGGTCACCACAATGGCGCTAATTTGTTTGGCTTTAAGTAGCTGCTGAATGCTCATCGCCAACGCTTCTCGCATATCGGCATCGAGACTTGAGAATGGCTCATCAAACAAAATCAGCTGCGGATTGGGGGCAATCGCCCGTGCTAATGCTACCCGCTGTTGCTGCCCGCCAGATAATTCATGCGGGTAGCGACATGCTAAATGTTCCAGTCCTATCAAGGTAAGTAAAGCATCAATGTTGCCCTGTCTGTCAGTTTTTGACAAGTGTTGAAGCCCAAAACCCATGTTGTCTGCCACCGTCAAATGCGGAAACAGCGCATAATCCTGAAACACAATGCCAATCTGGCGCTGATAAGCAGGGATATTGATGTGGGTGCGGCTATCAAATAGCGTCCGCTTGCCAAATTGAATTGAGCCTGCTGTCGGGGTTTCAAAACCTGCAATGCAGCGTAGCAGGCTGGTTTTACCACAGCCAGATTGACCGACCAAACACGCAATTTGCCCTTGCGGCAACTCAAAACTAATCTGATCGAGGACGGTTTTGCTAGACGGGTGATAACTGAGCGATAACTCACTCACAGTCAAATGCGCATCCGATACCGCGTTCTGCGATAAATCATTGAAGTTCATGTTACGTTAGTTTCCTTGGAAAACAAAATCACGGGCAGCAGTCCCGCTAGTATAATGACCAGTGCAGGCAATGCGGCTTGCTGAAACTGCCCTTCCATGGTAAAGGCATAAATTCGCACCGCGAGAGTGTCCCAATCACTAGGTCGGGTCATCAGCGTGATGGGCATTTCTTTCATCAAATCGACAAACACCATGAGTACGGCAACGCCTAGCGAGCTTTTGACCAAAGGGATATACAAACGGCGAATCAACGCAACACCGCGCACATTGAGGATGACTGCCGACTCCACAAGACTTGGGCGGACACGCTCAAAACCTGCCTCAATGCTCGACACTGCCAGCGCCAAAAAGCGAATAATATAGGCTAAAAGCATCACAATTAACGTGCCTTTGATGACAGCGGTCGTACCATCACTGACGGGCAAAAATTGTAATAACAGATTGTCCATCGCTGCAATTGGGATAAAAATACCAATCGCCAATACCGAACCAGGGATGGCATAGCCGAGCGTGGTAATACGCATCAAAATCGTGGCAAATAATGACTTATCACTGCGCTTGGCAATCACAAGTAGCAATGCCACAACCATGACCAATACCGCACCAACAAGCCCAATCACTAATGAATTGCCCATCGGCTGGAGCAACGCGCTCATATCGCCCTGCTGCCAATGTGCGACCACCCAAATAATCAACTGGATGACAGGTAGCACAAAGCTGACCAGCAAAATCACACCGCAATAGACCGTTGTCAGCCAACCCAACCCACTAGGTAGCGGCTTTGGCTGGATTGCCGTTGATTTTTTGGTGGCAAATTGACGGCGGCCGCGACTCAGCTGCTCCAGCACAATCATGACAAATACAAATAGCACCAGTAAGGAAGCCAGTTGTTTGGCAGTATCAATGGAAAAAAAGCCAAACCAAGCTTGATAAATGGCAGTAGTAAAGGTTTCTACCCCAAAGACAGATACCGCACCAAAATCTGCGAGGACTTCCATCATCGCCAGCAGCAAGCCACCCATGAGCCATGGACGCGCCATCGGTAGGGCAATTTTGAGTAACGATTCGCGCGGCGTCAAGCCAAGCGATGCGCCCATCTCCAGCGCCTGCTGCCCCATACTGGTAAAGGCGTTGCGAGCGAGAAGATACACATAGGGATAAAACGCTAGTATCAGCACAATCGATAATCCCCAAATATTGCGGATATCGGGCAGACCTTGTGCAAACCCCTGCTGCTCTCGCAAATAGGTACTAATCGCACCTGTATAGTCAAACATACCCAATTGCACAAACGCCAATACGTAGGCAGGTACAGTAAGTGGCAGCATCATCGCCCAAAAAAATAGCTTACGTCCTGGAAACTGGTACATCGCCGTCAGCCATGCCGTGGTCACGCCAAGTAGCAAAATCCCGACGGACGTCGTGATTAGCAATATCAGGGTATTTTTAAGTAGTAACCCCAACTGATAATCAAGCAAAAACTGCCAAATCTCTTGGTCAATCTCACCAAAGCTAGTAAGTACCACCAAAAGCGGCAGCAATACTAGAGTCGAACATAGCACCAGCCAAAACCGAGCCAAACCAATACCCTTATTCATGTGCACCCAAATCGTTAACCTTAATGTAAATAATAATTATTATTGTTTAAATAAATATTCTATATTATACTACGAAAACAATACGTTTGGCGGCGATTTAAACTTGCATCGTCGCATCGTCAAGGTCTGCTTTTTAGTAGGGTGTTCGGTATAATTTTTTAGGACGAATAAAAGGGTAAATTATGAAACGCTTGATGGCTTTTGGCATGTTGATGGGGGTGGTAACACCTGCGCTAGCAAGTGATTTGGTGATTTATTCAGCGCGTGCTGATAATTTGTTGAAGCCGATTGTGGCAAAATACGAGCAGCAAACAGGCGTAAAAATCAAGCTGGTCAACGATAAAGCAGGCGTACTGATCGAAAAAATTAAAGCAGAAGGTGCTAATACCCCAGCTGACTTACTCATCACAGTCGATGGCGGTAACTTATGGCAAGCGGCGCAAGAAAACATCTTAAGACCTGTCAATTCAAAAGTACTCGAAACCAATATCCCGCCGCAATTCCAAGACCCACAAAATCGTTGGTTTGGTATGTCAGTACGCGCCCGTACCATTTTTTACAACCCAACCAAAATCAATCCAAGCCAGCTATCAACTTACGCAGATTTATCTACCCCCAAGTGGAAAGGCAAGCTGTGTTTAAGAACATCGGACAATGTCTATAACCAATCTTTGGTTGCCACCATGATTCAGCACAACGGCTTACCACAAATGGAGCGTATTTTAAAAGGTTGGGTCAGTAATCTAGCCACCGCGCCATTTGCCAATGATACAGCGCTGCTTGAAGCAATTGACGCAGGTCGCTGTGATGTCGGTATCGCCAATACTTACTACTATGGTCGGCTGCTTGATACCAAGCCAAACATTAAGGTCAAACCCTATTTTGCCAACCAAAAATGGCAAGGCACCCATGTCAACGTATCGGGTATTGGCATAGTTAAACACAGCAAAAACGCGGCACAAGCACAAAAATTTATGGAATGGCTCAGTGGCGCAGAGGCACAAAATTTATTTGCTGACTTGAACAGTGAATACCCAGCCAACCCACGCATTGCACCAGATCCAAAAGTCGCCAGATGGGGCAGCTTTAAGCAGGACATTATCAATGTATCCGTGGCTGGTAAAAACCAACGCCATGCGATTATGCTAATGAAAAAAGCGGGTTATAAATAAACACGGTATTCGCTTGTTTGTTAAAGATACAGTTTAGGTAAAAAAAACGAATGTCACTGTGAGGTGGCATTCGTTTTTTTATTGATTAAGGGGTAAAGGAAAAAAATTATGATTGCGTTACTCACTCGTTCAGTTGCCCACGATTTTTTAGTGGACGAAATGCTAAAAATGCTATTCATCCAACCCAGTTTTATTTTATGATACGGCTTTTCATCCAGTTGATAATAAGTTAAATGGCATGATGCGTTGCCAATGGAAGTTCAATGATTTTAAACCCCAGTAATACCCCGTTTTCAATTTGGTTGGCAGAAGGGCAGTCAAGCCAGCGTGAGATGCTACTTGCCATGCAAGCCATGAAATGCCAATATAACTTGCCCATGACCATCGTGGCATCCCATCGACAACCACGACCAGAAATCTTAAACTGTGCCGATATAGCGTACCAAGAGCCATCCGAGCCAAGTGAGCGGGTTGAGTTTGTACTTGAACAGGCCAAACACCACCATGTCAAAGTGGTGCTCACAGGGCGCAATAGCCAAGATTACGAAGTCAGACGTCAAGACTTCAAAGCAGCCGGTATTCGGTTGTTGACAGGCGCAACTGACACAGCCACGCTTGAATTAATGGATGATAAAGCCGCTTTTACAGCTTTTTGCCAACAACATGATATCCCTGTGGCAAGTGGCTGGCAGTTCGATAATACAGATGAGTTAATGGCACTGCTAGCGTTGCATGGTGAGCAGCCGTTATGTGTAAAACCCGTTAAAGGCATATTTGCGCAAGGGTTTTGGCGACTCGATACCGCAGCGGTCGATGCGTGGGATAGTTTTGAGCATTTATACTTTACTGAGGATAAAAAAATCCATCTTGCGCAATTTTTGCACGCCTATAACCATAGCCAAATGGTAACTGACAAACCCATTGCCATGCTGCTGATGCCATATCTAGCAGGCAAAGAATATTCGATTGATGTGGTATGTGAGACGGGGGAAGTGTTAGCCGCAGTGACGCGCTATAAAGACGGCAGTGAGCAGCATGTGGGCTATGACGAGGCAGTCATGCAGCTTGTCAAGCGTCTGGTAGCAGCCCTAAAAGCCGATGGTATTGTGAGCATCCAAACCAAGGCTGATGAAAATGGGATGCACAAGGTACTGGAAATCAATAGCCGCGCGTCAGGTGGGATTGGTTATACCGATCATGCCTTTGACAAGGGCACGATGAATTTAACTCAATTAGCTTTTGCCTATTGGTCAGGCTGTATTACCAAACCGCAGTTGGCAGCGGTACGTGATACCATCACCCCTTGCATCGTGCGCCCGCTCATGACCAGTGTCAAAATCGGCTAACGCAAAAATAACAGGATAACAGCTAGCATGACCGTCATGACCGAGCAAAAAACCATTTCGTTATCGCGTGGCGAGCTTACTTTACGCTATCAAACCAGCGCTGATTATCAACTCGATGAGTTATTGGGGTTTGCTGAGCGTATCAATCCGAAACGCGCGTTTTTGTTTGTATCCAAAGTACTAGGGCGACATATTCCCGTATCCCCCGATAAGATACGACAAGCCTTTACCCAGTTGGCGACTCTCATACCCGATGATTTGCCTGAGCCGATTGTGGTAATTGGTATGGCGGAGACCGCAGTCGGACTGTCGGCAGGGGTGCATCAAGTGCTGCAGGCGCGTTATCCGCAAGCTATTTTGCTCAACTCGACGCGGCATGCACAGGCAGCAGAGCTGTTCGCCACGTTTAGCGAAGATCATAGTCATGCCAGTGTGCATTTGATTTACCAAAGTGATGACAGCGCGCTACAAGCGAACGTTGAAAACGCCAAAACCTTGATTATGGTCGATGACGAAGCCTCCACAGGTAATACCTGCCAAAATGTGGTAAACGCCCTGCGTCAAGCAGGATTAAGTAAGCTTGAGCAAGTGCATTTGGCAACGTTGGTTGATTGGTCACTGGACAAAAAACTGGGCAAAACGGATGGTAATATTTTTAATGACATTGTCTTTTTTCGCCATCATCTGCTGGCAGGCGATTGGACGTGGACAGATAGGGTAAATGCGCCCGCGGTTACCATGCCCAATGTGTCAACCACAGAGGCAGGCAGTCAGCCACTTCTGCCTACCGGCAATTGGGGGAGACAACCGACACGCGATAGTACATCGGGGTTGGATTTTTTGCTGCGAGGTTTGCATCATACGCTGAGCCAAAGACAATTGACCCTAGCATCATTTGCTTATCAAAAAATCTTGGTACTGGGCAGTAATGAGTTTGTTTGGTTGCCATTGTTGCTTGCCGAACGCTTGGCGCAGTATCAAGCGGATGTCAAATTTTCCGCCTTGACGCGGTCACCCATCGCCATCCATGCTGATAGCGCCGTGACTAGCGTCATCAAGTTCTTTGATCATTATGGCTTGGGCATGACCAATTTTGTTTACAACGTGACGCCTGAGGCGTGGGATTGGGTGCTGTTGTGCGTGGAAACCCCCCAAGATAGCGTGGATGAGATTTGGCAGGGCTTTGATAATGTCATGGTAATTTCACCAAGACCCAAAATCTGACACTTGGCAACCGAAGTCCGATATCTGAAGTCCGACAACCAAAACCCAATCAGCCACAAAATCGATAAAAGTTAAGTTTGATAAAAGTGAGTGTGAATGACCGATTTTTTTAAACCCGAAGCCCGTTTTTTTGAATCAAAAGTCGCGCTAGTCAAGCCTTATGCTTTGATGGATTTGGATGATACCTTGTTTCAAACCCAGCGAAAAATTGCAGCTTGGCAATTGCCAATGGATGGGTTGGTGGCGGCGACCGTCGATAAGCAGAATGCGCCATTGAGCTTTTTGACCCCAAAGCAATGCCATTTTTTTAATTGGTTATCCCAATCAACGGAGCTCATCCCCGTCACCGCAAGAGATACCACTGAGATTATGCGCGTCAAACTGCCGTTTGATAGTTGGCAAGTTTTGACCCATGGTGCGGTGATCGTAGCGCCATCGGGACAGATTTGTGCGCGTTGGCAGCGGCTAATGGCAGGGCAATTGGTGGCGCTACAACCCAAACTGACCCAGCTTATGGCGCGATTGGCAGGGTTTGAAGCACTACGCATAACCCCACATTATGAACACTTTATAGTAGATAATAACGCGACGGATTTGATGGTATATGTCGCCATCAAACATCAGCATAAAGACCACGATGCTTTGTTGCAGTTTGCGGCACAGCTGCCGAGCCTGCTAAATGAGATGCCTGATTTGGGCGATGAGTTTTATATCCATGTTAATGCCAATAACTTGGCATTGTTGCCGCACGTCGTCAACAAACATCACGCGATGCGTTTTTTGCTCGATTATCATTTGGATAAAAACCGCCCTTGTTTTGGTTTTGGTGATAGCTTGGCGGATTTGCCGTTTTTACAATTATTGGACTGGTATGGCACGCCCAATCGAGGGCAACTGCATGATGCTATCAGTCAAGGGTGCTTATAATCATGACAATTCAGGCTAATTTTTCGGGTAGTTATTTACCTCCTGAGGTTACCTTGCTGCTCGATATCGTCAGTGCTGATAGCGTCAATGATATCAGCCCAACCCAAAAAGAAGCGTTAATCCAATCAGGTCAGCGCCATTATTCAGATATGCTGACGCTTGAAAAGCCGCCCAGCGCCACACATGAAGCCTTATACAATCAAGCATTGGCGGCAGGCAAACAGCGCATGGCAAATGATGTCACAAGCCTTGCCTTTAGCTTACATCAGCTATTTCATGCTTGCGTGAGTGCCTCGCAGCCGCTGATATTGGTCAGTCTCGTGCGGGCAGGATTGCCGATTGGGGTATTGCTGCAAAAAGCGCTTAGTGATGCCTCTGCTAGCTATGCGTTAGCCAGTCAGCATTACGGGGTGAGTATCATCCGTGACCGCGGGCTTGACCCTGTTGCTTTGCAATATATTTTGCAGCAGCATCCCCATAGCCCGATTGTGTTTGTCGATGGTTGGACGGGTAAAGGGGCTATCTATGGTGAATTGCAACGAAGTTTAGCCCAAATCACTGATAAACAGCAACAAGCGCAACTGTTTCACCAAGGTGAGGGGGTGATTCCACTGGTGACGTTGGCAGATCCTGCTGGGGTGGCTTGGCTATCGGCAAGTAATGATGATTGGCTGATGCCCGCAAGTTTGCTCAATAGCACTGTCTCTGGGTTGATATCGCGAACCCTGTATCGTGAGCCCAGTGATGGACTGCACCAAGCAGTGTATTATGACAAGTTACAGCTTTGGGATCGCAGTGGCGAGTTTATCCAAACCATTGATGCGCTGCGTCAGCAAATACCTTTACCAACGCCGCTAACGGGCAAGTTACTGCCGACTTTTGCCACCCAGTCTGTGATAGATGACTTGGCGGCGCGCTTTGCCATCAACAATCGCAACCGTATCAAACCCACCATTGCCGAGGCGACCCGCGCGATATTACGGCGCGACCCTGAGTATGTATTGGTCAATGAGATGGCAGACGGACAAGATACGGCATTACTGCGTCATCTTTGTAAAGAAAAAAATATTCAATTAATTGAAGATGCCAGTATTGCACCCTACCAAGCTGTCACCATTATTAAGAACAGAAGTCAATGATAACCGAGTCTTTGCGCTCATCGACCTTGTTAACCGCCCATTTATCCTAATCGCTCTTTTACGCACATTGTACTTTTATGACACTATTACACCCTGTAAATCATTTTTTGGCTGCGTCTGTTGCCCCAACTATCAATCCCTACCAGTTGGGTGCGACGCTTTATATGCCAGCCACGCGCCAAGATATTTGGCAAATTATTAGCCAGCAAAAATTGGCTGAGATTGACAGTATCGTGATTTGTTTGGAAGATGCGGTAAGTGAAAGTGAAATTCCTGCCGCGCTCGCAAACTTAAAGCAGCTGCTTGCGACATGGGCTCAGCACGCCCAGACGCATGGTTTTGGCGATGAATCGCGCCCAATTTCACGCCCGATGGTATTTATCCGACCGCGCAACGCTTTGATGCTCACCGAGCTTGCCAGTTGGCAGTCGATTGCTTTGGTAGATGGCTTTGTATTACCCAAAATCGATATGCAAAGCCTTGCCGATTGGCGATTGGCTTGTCAGGCATTGCCATCGACACAGCTATTGATGCCGACCCTTGAGACTCGGCTCATCTTTAACCCGATACACAACCAAGAACTGGCGCTAGCTTTTAGCGAAGGGTTTAGCCAGTCGATTTTGGCACTGCGTATTGGCGGCAATGATTTATTTGCCTCGCTGCGCTTGCGTCGTCCGTCCGATGTGACCATCTATCAAACCCCAGTCGGCATACTCATCTATCAGTTAATTGCCTGTTTTGTACCGCAGGGTTTTTATTTGACCGCGCCCGTGTTTGAGTATTTGGATAAACCTGCCTTGTTTGCTGAAGAATTGCGGCAAGATGTCGCCTTGGGACTGGTGGGAAAAACCATCATTCATCCTGAGCAAATTGCCGCAGTGAAACAAGCTTTTTATGTCAACGATATAGAGCGCAGTCAAGCCACCGCGATTCTTGCCGCCGATGCCAAGGCGGTGTTCAAGCAAGATAACAGTATGCTTGAGCCAGCCACGCATCGCGCGTGGGCGACCAGTGTGATGCTCCGTGCCAATGTCTAAAAGCTAATGTTTAACCGCCAATGTCTAACAGTTTGTCACATCAAAGTCAGATAACAAATCACTGACCGATAATTGAACAAATTTGCGCTATGATGATGGGTTAGCAGGTAACAATAATTAATGATAACAATTCAACTGATAACTAGCATCATGGAAACCTATGCAAGCAAATACTCTCCCCAGTCAGTCAGTGACGGTTATTTTTCAAGGTGGTATCAACGTTCACCGGCTAGGGCAGGGCGGCGATGACGGCAGCGATTTTATGGCTAACGTCGCCAAAACCCGAGCAGCGTTGCCCCATGCGACCATTGTATTATCGACTTGGGATACGCTTGCGTTGCCCACCGAGTTTGACAGCGCCGACAAATTGGGTATCGATCAGCTGATTTTAAACCCAGATCCTGGTGGGCTACCCAATATTAAATTTGGCTACGACGCCCCTAACAACGTCAATCGACAAATCATCTCCACGCAAGCGGGTCTTAACCAAGTCAGCACCGAATATGCGCTGAAACTGCGAACCGATAGCTACTTGCTCAATGACAATCTACTACAATTTTATCGCTATTATACCCAGCAAGTAACATTACATTCACAGCGCCATTTATCCTCAAAAAGTAAAGGAACCGACTACTCGCCGATTGTAGTGCCGTCGTTTTTTACCATTGACCCCAGTATGTTTGAGCATATGGCGTTTCATATCAGCGATTGGGCGCAGTTTGGCAAGACCGATCGACTGCAGGCGTTTTGGTCGGCACCCCTGATGAGTAGAGACAATGCCACTTATTTTGAATCGCATGCACAAGATGTCGATGCCAAATTTGCGGACGATACCTTTCGCACGCGGTTGGCTGTCGAGCAGCATATTGCCAGTCATTATGCCAATCAAATCGGGTACGCTGCCACGCCAAGCTATTACAATGAACTTAATGAGCAGATTCTAGACGCGCACAAGGCATTTTTGGCGAGTGACGTGATTGTGCTTGATATGACAGACTACGGACTGCGGTTACCCAAATACGCGTGGACATTGACCGATGCTTTTATGGCGATGAACTGCATTAGCCATGATGACTGGTATCAGCTATTTTATCAACATTGGTATCCCAACCAAGTTGACCAAACCCGCTTGGCGCATGCAGATGAACGAGCGATGATGAAAAGTATTGCCGCGGCAGAGTTTTATCAAAACAGTCCAGTCGATCAACAGCAGATTTTCTCGCGTCTTTATCCCTAAATCCGCTAAATAAAAAAGCTTACCCAACAGATGGTAAGCTTTTTTTTCAACAGTTAAATAATTAAACGCCAATTTTTAAACATCAACCTTTAAACCGTGGGCTTTAAGCGCTTGGTATTCATCCGGCGTACCGCAAAAATCAATGTCGTCATCCGTGATTTTGACATAGCCGACCCTGCCGCCTTGCGCGATTAATAAATTATACATCGGGGCGATATAATATTCATTGTTAACCGTCAACTGTTGGGCAATCGCTTGGTGAAACAACGATAGATACTGCTGCTTGGATTTAAAATAATACAAGCCATCACTGCAAAGATTGGAGATACGCTGTTTTTCAGTGGTTTTAATCACCTTATCATCGTCATCGACGGCGATAAATGACCAATGGTCGCCTTCGCCTTCAAATACTTCTAAATAGCCATCAACAGACTCTACCCAGTCAGGTTTTTCAAACCCATAGCGAAAGGTATCGATGTTAAAAATATAAATCGGCTCATCGTCATCAATGCTAGCATTACCGAGTCCAAGTCCCAGTCCAAGCGCTACTGTTTCAGCTTGCCCCGCTGTCTCGCCATCAAGCGTATGAATCATAAAATTGCGCACACCCAAGCGTGTTAATCGCTCAGCAACAAATCGCGGGGTATCATACACATCGCGCACGATAAGCAAAAATAAATCGGTACTAAAATAGCGCTCAAACGACTTGATTGCCAAATCGAATACAATGGTATCGGCAATCGACAATTGATACTTAGGCACCTCAAAGCCCGCCTTAAAAAAACGACTGCTTAAGCCTGCCATCGGAATTACGAACATGTCACTGCCTCCATCACATACATTTTGTATAAACGATACGCATTGAGCAGCATGGCACGCTGGCGATCGGGTCTATCTGCGTGCAAGGGTAGCATGGATAAAAACAATAATACTACCGCTGGCATGATAGATTCTGTGGTCATGTCATTGACCCAGGTGCCAGCAAAAAATTCTTGCTGGATTTGCTCCAAACGCTTATCAATATCAAATCGTATATCGCTACCGCTAGGGCTATCGATAATTTCATAACGCCCTGCGATGATAAAATCATACATACCAATCACAGAATGGGTGAGCTTGGCTAAATCATAGCTTGCGTTACCAAAAATACTAAAATTACCGTTAGAATCCGTGCCTCGTGGGTCAAAAACTTTTACCCGGCGACCGCGCATGTCATACATTATGTTGCTAAAGCATAAATCGCCATGCATGACACTCACGGTGTTTGGCAGTGCCAAGGCTTTGTCGATACAATCCTGCGCAATCTCTAGCGTACTGCCAAGCATCGTTTCATCATATATCACAGGTTGGTTCAAATCGACATCAGCATCATCGGCATACGCGTATAGCCGCTTTAAGGTTTTTTTATGGTACAAATCTTCGGCATACGATTTGGCAAACCCGGTTTCGATATGGCGATGCACGTCGGACTGATTGGCCATACTAAAAAATTCTTTTAATAGCTGAAAAATATGTTGCCAAAATTCAGTGGTATTTAACCCATGCACATACAACTCATTGAGCGGTAATAATGGCAAGAACTCTAAGCTATAACTAAACTGTCCGTCCACTTGCTGATAATCAATCAACTGCGGGGTAAAACGTCTGAGTGGCGCAGGGATATGGGTGTACCAATAAATTTCCGCTTCAATTTTGTTGTTGTCATCACTGCTTTTTGTGACAATGCCCTCACGAATCTGCAGTGAATTAAAGGCGCGTTCGGTGGTCATATTGGCGCGGGCATGAATATAATGGACAAAATTACTGCAATCATAATACGGCTCAATGTTGACCGATTTCATTGCGATAGCTTGTTGGTACAAATAAATCGCCCGTACAAAATTTTTCTTACTAATCGCCAGCGCTTTAATCAACGCCAATCGTGAGGAAAAGGCAAAATACCCAATCCAATCGGTGGGACTTTCCTTCACTTTTTTGGTTTGCTGCCAGTCGTATAGGCGCGTTTTATCTGACACGCCAATACAATCTGAGCAATCAACTAACTGGGGTAAAAATACATCCCCTTGAATGATACGAATATGTTGGTAAGATTTATCAATCGCCAAATTAAGCACATATAAAATGGTCTCAGCCAATGCCAAATTTTCAGCGATTGTCACCACTTCAATGGGCAGAGACTCAATCACCGCCTTTTCATTGGGAAAGTGTTGGCGTACCACATCGACTTGAAGCTGTAATAGTTTTTTATTGCCGATGGGCAGCATACAAGGCGGAATGCGTCCAATTTCTGCTTCAAATTCGGCATTGACATAGGAAGAGGCGTTAATGAGTATCATGGCGTTAAATTACCTTAAATGTCGTTATTGTCGTTTTATTTTTTATTAAGGTGTTAAATCAAGCAGCTGGCAAATCTCTGCATAGCTTAACTTGACCAATTCGTCGGGTCGAATAGCTTTGTCATCCACATAAAACCCTTCAAAGCCGCACCAAGGTTTACCTACGTATAATTCATCATACGGGATATCATGTCGTCCCAGCCAATCGATGATAATTGGCAACGTGTTTTTATTAATAGCGCCAATATTGCCTTGATAGGTGCGCATATTGCGACTGGTATTAATGACAATAGTAAACCCTTGTCGATGGTATTCTCTAAGTTTTTCGACAACTTCGGTGATGGGTTGGGCATTGGCATAGTCGCCGTTTTGGGTGGTGCATAGGGTATCATCTAGGTCAAAGATTAGCCGCTTCATTGTTATTATGTTCCTAATATTGCAGTGATAGACTTAAACTAAAAAATTTTGTATTTATAATAAAATCAAGTATTTGATTGTTATTTTAACTTCAATACCTTAAAACGAATCCCTACTAAATGATATTACTTATTCATTACTTATTGTAATTTTAGGTAAGAATACAAGAAAAAAATCGATTATAGTGTTTAATCACAATGCTTAATATTGGCTAGACCGCTTTTAACCAATTAATCAATCGATGTTGACAATTTTTGAGAGTAAGCCATAGCACGAGAAATGCAGTAAAAAGCGGGTGAGAGCCTGACGAATCTAAATGAAATAGATTATGATTTAATAAAAGATTGGCTTTTACTAATGATAGATTAATAGGATAAAAGATTAAAAGGCGAAAAAGCTAGAAGAACAGTAAGCAAAAACCAGTAGCAAAGATTCTAAAATTTATTTGATAGCGACGTGACTATGGACTTTGTGCATACGACCCAGCGCGTTTTTCCAGCCACGGGCATAGGGCATAAAGGCTTGGCAATGATCTAAGTGATAGCCATAGCCTGCATTGCCATACGCCATCAAAAAACTGCCATCCAAAAAACCTGATTGTCCTATGACAAAGCCATTACCTTGATTAAATCGCGCTTCAGCACCGTTACCGAGCAAGGTGGCATTGATTGCAGTATAGCCATGACCTTGATTGTGGTTGGCATTGGCGTGGGTGATATCGATACTGGCGTGATGACGGGCAAAATAGCCACCGACGACGTTTTCATTGCCAAGACTGCGATTGGCCAAAATACGCCCGCCATTGTCAGCAAAATAGCCATAGCCATAATTGCGATAGGCATTGGTACGTCGGTTGATGCTATTGCAGCTTAGCATGCCATTGTGCAGCGCCAAAAAGCCATGTTTATTTTCGCTGGCACTGGTATCATGACACCACATCGAGCCATTGGTGAGTGCATAAAACCCTGCGATATGGTTGTGCGCAGACACGCTGTTATCGGCATTGATAAAGCCGCTGGATTCCGCGCAAAATCCAAAACCCAACTCTTCATCCAAATGCGCACAGTGATACGCCTCGCATTGCTGGGCATCTATCGAGCCCCCATACGCGAAAAACCCGACATCCCCGGCAAACTGTACAATTACCCCGGGCTCACAGCGGATACTTGAGCCAAAGCGGGCAGCAACCCCATAATAAAACTTATTGATACGGACCTTTGACCCGACTAGCACTTGGCTATTGTAATTGCACATGATACCGGCACCATAGCCTTCATCTTGCCACTGTCCATAGCCCAAAAACGCCTTAGTACCATTGATAGTCATGCCATCGATTTTAAAAATACCGTTGCCCCGCTGCATCAAAAAGCCACAGCGGTTATGGGCATCATCAAAATGTAACTGCAACTTATCAGGATTGTCCAAATTGCCAATAATCTCTACCCGATCACTAAAAAAATCAATTTCAACTTGGTCTAGATAATACTCGCCATCGGCAATTTTGATTTGGATAAAGCCTCTATCCCCCAAATTATTTAATTGGCTTTTACAGTAAGCTAAAGCCGCGTGAATAGTCGGGAATGTTTGCGGCACGTCAATACGTTGCCAGCGGTTGGATACTTTTTTAATCATAATAACAGCAAGCTAACAAGTGATATGGTACTCAAAGTGAGTAGGTCGACCATACATCGCCAAAAAACCTAGCGATAGTCAAAGCCATTGCAATTATCTAGGAAATAGCCGCTGTAATATGTTGGGTTTTCTTAGTGAATATGAAGTTTTTTATGACGTTTTAGGTTTTGCCAATTTTGTACTCAACGAATTCGCGACCCAGGCAGGACCAATCAACAAAAATTGTAAGTCTTCAAAAAATGACGGTTTTTTGCCTTCGATTTTGTGACCGACAAATTGCCCAATCCACGCTACCACAAATACGCCAAACCAAAACTTAAACCCAACTGGCAAAATAGCAATCGCTGCTAAGCAAAACAGCACAAACATGCCCATAGCAATAAATAATTGGGTAGACAGACGGAGATAAAACAGCATTACCAAAGCAATCAATACCAACGTAAATGCCGCCTGCCATGACATTCCCATGCCTAAGATACTGGCAAAAATCGTGGGTACGCACAGCCAATGAATTTTTTTATTGATGGGATGTTGGTGGCTCACGGCGTAATCAGCCAGCCAGCTTTGTAGGGATTTTTTTGAATGAAGCAGGGTCACGGTTGCCATAATCTTCTTCCTTAAAGATAATAAACACAATGAAAAAAATTGCTGATAAAAAATGGGTGTGACTCCCATCAGTTACCACTGAATCGTATCACACCCTAGTCGTTTGTCAAATCAGCGAATTTACCCTGATAGGTTTTGATATCAGTGGCTTTTGATATCAGGGCTTTTGATACCAGTGACTATTACCCCAAGCCTTTGGCTTTTTGCTCACTGCGATACCACTCATACAGACCCACAAACGCATTGACTTGGTACACCATGGTTTGAATGGCAAAAATATAATTTTGCGACATCAAGTTGACAATCAGCCAAACAAAATTCACCGCAATCCACAACCACCAGTTGAATGAATAGCGTAAAATCATCGTGGCTTGCGCGGTGATGGATAGCACAAATGCCAACACGTTAATCCAAAAAAAATCAATCACGCCCAAAAATTTACTGCCATCGTCGGCAACCACGCCATAACCCATCGACGTTAGCCAATTATTGACAGTTGGAAATAATGCCAAACCAATCGCGATAAAGGCAATGGTTACCAACCAAACAATTTTATTGGCTGATTTGGGAATCATATTGCCATCGCCATCGGTATTTTTTGACCAATAAAAAATGCCATATAAATGGGTGAAAAAGTTAAACAATGGCGCGAGCATCAAACCCACCGCACCCGCGGTTCCCTGTACAATAGTTTCACCCGCCGTTGCCAACATACCAAAGCCATTACCTGCGATATTGCGGCGAAAACTCAGCGATACCACACACAATAGCCCGATAAAAGACACCCCCAAATAAAACCAGTCCAACGCTCGATGTTCTGTGGTCAACCAAAACCCCGTAGCCAATGCCACCACCCCAAAAAAGAACCATACCACCGTCCATTCTTGTGCCCATTCACCGGTAATTTTATCCAAAATCGCAATTCGCATTTCGCCTCCAACAGTCATTACAAAATTTTTTAACTAAGTTTTAAAAAATAAAATCAAAAATTTTTAGCATATTTACCAAGTATGATTACCAAGCATGTCTACAAAATTATTTTATGCCTCGATATCTTGATAGTGGTGAAAAACGTGTGCATCAATGAGCGCAATCGCATCCAAAAATCGCTGATGATAGTTTGGACTATCAATAAACAGCGGCGCAATATGATGACGGGCAAAGATTTGTTTTAAACGATTTTCAAAACGCTCACGCTGGGACTCGCTGCCTAGAGAGCGCATCCCATCAGCGACCCAAGGGGTGTTATTGGCAAGCATCAGGGTATAATCTAAGCGAAACTCATCGATACAGGCGGTCAAAAACGGGTGGGTACGCCCTTCGTATTCTTCACAGAATGCTTGCGTGGTCACAAAATCCGTATCCACCAAGGTGATTGGGGCAGGGGCAAAGCGTTTGGCAGCGCGTATCGCTTGTTCATGGTCAGTTGCCATGAGCGGATAGTCATCGTATTGCATACCAAGCTCAGTACCGCCCAAATCGGTTTGCACAAACAGCCGTCCCATTTCTAAGCCATAGCTTGCACCATAATAGTTGGCTAACTTATGCAGTAATGTGGTTTTACCTGAGCTTTCACCACCCACCAATGCCACAGTTTTGGTGTAGTCACCTCGCGCTTGCGGATGAATTGCTGACCAATACAGCGCGGGGTTATTGTGAATCTTGCGGCTATCAAAACCGTGCTGGCGTGGCGTCGTCACCACAGGTAAATGTAAATCATAATCGGCAAACGGATGGGTTTCATCCATAAACACCACAGGCGGTACTGTCTCTGCCTCATCGCTAGACGCGCTCAACTTGGGATATCGTTGTTGCAAATCCGCTAATATCGCATTGACTTTTTCAACGCTCAAATCTTGATAATTGTCTTCATAAGAAGGGCTTACCAAATCAGGTAAAATCTCTATATGCACAAATGGCAAATCAGCAAATGCCATGGTCATCCAGCGCGCTTTATCTTTCAAATCAATGGAAAAATTCGGATTGGGCGCAGGGTGAGCGGTAATGAAAATATATAAATCTTTGACTTGCCCAGACGCATGCAAAATCGTTCTTACATGCCCCAAATGCAGCGGCTCAAAATGCCCAATAATGATACCCACATCTTGCATCATGCTTTCCTCAACACTTCATCATGGTTTTTTTAACTATCTTTTATCGACTTGATTTTTTGATTACTTGGATAGATATCCCTACTAAGGATATCCTAGTAAGGCTATAAAAAAGTAACGCTATGATAATCGATTAGCTGCTATGAAGTTACAATCGTTTGTAACGCTAGTATCACAATTTGTAAGAATCGGTGCACACACTACGACACACGCTATATAGCCGCAAAACTGGGCTCGTTATAATCGCTCATGATAATAATGCTGTAGAAAAAGTTACTAAAAGAAACATCATTCTACGTTTTGTCACCCAACTACACCCTGCATTTGCTTATAATAAATCGTAACCAAAACATAGCATTTTTAATCAGTAATTTTAGCTGATGGCACTAAGTTTTCTAACGGCACTGAGTTTTCTAACGGCAGCACGTTTTAAAAGCGTTAATTTTTAAAGATGTTAGGTTTTAACTAAGTTGTAAGTGGTTTTCTTTATTTCTAACAGGTAAAAAATTGAATGGCAAATAAACTGGTAAAACTTCATCGCTCTCAGAATCATCGTATGATTGCAGGTGTGCTGGGGGGTATTGCAGAGTATCTTGGCTGGAATGCAACATTGGTGCGTTTGTTGTTTGTGATTATTTCAACGGCAAGTGTCGCCGTGCCAGGCATTTTGATATATATCGTGTTATGGATTGTCATGCCAAATGCCACCCAAAATTCCTATCGTGCAGTTTGATTGGTTGATAGGCTTCTTTGTATAACTGCTAAGTATCAAGAAAAACAGCCAAAAAATTAAAAATATGATGAATAATAACAACTAGCTATAACAATAATTATAAACTTCTCCACTTTTCCTCCTGCCCAGATAATACATTATCTGGGTATTTTTTTAACCTAAAAAAAGCCTTAAGGGAATGCTTAAGGCTTTTGTTTATCTTAAAAATTTTGTATCAAAAATCTTGAAAAAATTGACTAAGGCACAAAACGTACAGGCTCGGCAATTACTTGCTGGGCGCGTTCAGCGACTTTATCAAAACGGTGGATGCTGTTGCCTTGGTTGTCAACAGCGACGGTCACCGGCATATCTTCTACTTTAAACTCATAAATCGCTTCCATGCCTAGCTCTGGGAAGGCAAGCACTTTAGCGCCTTTGATAGCTTTTGAGACCAGATAAGCGGCACCGCCCACTGCAATGAGATAAATTGCGCCATGTTTGGCAATGACTTCACAGGTCGCAGGGCTACGCTCGGATTTACCAATCATCCCAATCAAGCCTTGATCCAAGATGGTGTCGGTGAATTTATCCATACGCGTTGAGGTGGTGGGACCGGCAGGACCGACCACTTCATCGCCCACGGCGTCGACAGGACCGACATAATAAATAAAGCGATTTTGTAAATCCACGGGCAGCGCTTCGCCTTTGGCAAGCATATCGACCATGCGTTTGTGCGCGGCATCACGACCCGTTAAGATTTTACCACTAAGTAGTAAAGTATCACCGATGTTAAACTGACCTAAGGTTTCTTTGGTTAAGTCGTTAACATTGACTTTAATCACATCATCGGAGCCAAAGGACACTTCTGGCCAATCGGATAGTGAAGGGACAGGCAAGGCTGCTTCACCTTGACCGTCTAGGGTAAAGTGAATATGACGAGTCGCCGCACAGTTTGGAATCATGGCAACCGCTTTGCTTGCGGCATGGGTAGGAAAGTCTAGTACTTTCACATCTAGCACGGTAGTCAAGCCGCCAAGACCTTGGGCGCCAACGCCAAGCTCGTTCACTTTGTCATACATATTGAGACGTAAGCGCTCAACGCTATCAAGCTCGGCACCGCTTTGGGCTTTGGCTTGTAACTCATGGATATCGATGTGTTCCATAAGTGAGCGCTTGGCAAGCATCATGGCTTTTTCTGGCGTGCCGCCGACACCAATACCTAAGATACCAGGTGGACACCAACCTGCCCCCATTTGGGGAACGGTTTTTAACACCCATTCTTCAATCGAATCTGAGGGGTTTAGCATCGCAAATTTTGCTTTGTTTTCTGAACCGCCACCTTTTGCTGCACAAATCACATCAACTTTGTCACCCGGTACCACGCTCATGTGAACCACCGCTGGCGTGTTGTCTTTGGTGTTTTGACGTTTACTAATTGGGTCTACTAGGATGGATGCCCTTAGTGGGTTGTCTGGATTGTTGTAAGCACGGCGTACCCCTTCATTAACCATGTCTTCAACGCTCATCTCAGTGTCACCCTCTAAGTCCCATTGCACGTTCATACCGATATCAAGGAACACCACCGCACTACCAGTATCTTGGCAAATCGGACGATGACCCATCGCTGACATACGGCTATTGGTGAGGATTTGCCCCATGGCGTTTTTGGCAGATTGGTTGGTTTCTTTTTGCCATGCTTCATATACAGCATCAACGAAGTCTTTTGGGTGATAATAACTGATATATTGAAAGGCGTTGGCGACAGAATTGATAAAGTCGTCTTTCTTGATGACGGTCATTGGCTAGTCCTTTTTACTGGCTAAATAGTGGCGCTATTATAGCATTGTCATTTGCTAGATTGGCAAACAAGATTGGCAAAAAGGGTTAGAATACCAGATGTAAAACAGTTAGCATCAAAAAAAATTTATCAAAATGAACCGTGATAGTTAATGGATGATACTTGGCAGGGCAGTATTTAACAATTGCATAAAATTGGTATGTAACCACCAGTAAATACCGATAAAGAGCACTGTTAAAATCATATAGCTAGAACGGACAATTTTGCCCGATAAGGCACGGGAAGAGGGCGGTGTTGATTGATGGTTAGTAATGCCAGAAATTTCACTATTTGCTAAAGTATTGGGTTGCCAAGGCGCGCCACTGGCTTTATGGGCAAATAGCTGCTGCTGGCGGATAACGCGATACTGCATGACATACACCAATCCTAGCAAACCCCCAACAATCGCACCACCAACGTGACCCGCATTATCAATACCGCCCACCAAAAAACCATAGCCTAAATTAATCGCCATGACTATCAGTAACGAGCGAAAATTTAACGCAAAATTATTGAACGATGTTTTGGTTAGCGCTGTCACCAATAGCGCCATCCCAATGCCCATGATACCACCTGACGCACCGGCACTAATAATCGGCGGCTCACCTGCCATCACGCTATGCAAGCCCAAAAAGTTATTGAGCAAATTGCCGCCAACCCCTGATAACAAAAACAACGCTAAAAAATTGACAGCGCCAAACATCCGCTCAGCCACTTGTCCAAAATAATATAAAGCAAACATATTAAACAGCAAATGCATAAAACCAATATGCAAAAACAGGCTGGTCACCAATCGCCACGGGGCTTCACCCAGCGAAAAGGGTAAAAAATTGGCACCCCAAGCAATTAACGATTGGTTGGTAGGATTGGTCGGATTGACGCCAAAAAATAGCTGTAATGCAAACACCCCAATGCAAATTACCACCAACGCCAACGTGATAGGGTAGTATTGTAAAGCTTGTTGGATTGGGGACTGAAATGCCATAGCGCGCCTTATGTGAGCCAATTTAAGTGTAAACCAATTTAAGTGTAAACCAATTTAAGTGTAAACCAATTTAAGCCAAAAGTTCAAAAGAAAAAAGCCTGTATAAAATCATTATCATCAATTCACAAATCGCAATTATAGTATGAAATGGTAACAATGTTTTGCAAATCCGTCTGCTCAATCCAGAAAATGATAAGCTAAGCGGGAGGCATTTTCGCCAAATTTTTAGCATCATAGATACCACTCATAAATACAAATTATAGATACAAAAGGCTGTATGATAAAACGCCCATCCAAACCGCTTGTCATTCTCATTCATGGTTTACACATGCATGCATGGGCGATGCGACCGCTTGCCAAAAAACTCAGCAAACTTGGCTACGAGTGCCACAGATTTGGGTATTTTAGCGTCACGCATAATCTTGCCAATCATAGCCGCCGTTTGCACCGCTGGCTCACCAAACATGAAAAAGCGGGTGCGCCCATTTATTTGGTCGGACATAGTCTGGGTGGGCTGGTCATTCGAGACTTTTTGCAGCGCTACCCACAGTGGCAGATTACGCGCTGTGTGACACTTGGCACGCCGCATAATGGTAGCATCAGTGCCAATAATATCGTCAAAATCCTCCCCAAATTCGTCGGTCGCTCGTATCTGCAGGGGCTTGATGGCAATACGCCGGCACTCAACGATGGAGTACAGCTAGGTAGTATTGCGGGGGTTCGTTCGGTGGGGCTTGGCAAAGTGGTATTACCCCGTAACCGTGAGCTTGCCAAGCTTGAGCCGCATCTGCAGCCCAATGACGGCACGGTATTTGTGCACGAAACTCAGCTTGCCGCTGCCAAAGACCATATCATCGTCAATGCCTCCCATACGGGACTCCTGATAAATGATGAAGTAGCGATACAAATCCATCATTTTTTGCAACAAGCGCATTTTTTGCATACAAAAAATTGTTGAGACCACCTAGGGTTAAAAACCCATCAATTCAAAGTTTTTTTAAGAATTATGTTGGGGCAAAATGCTATAATCATCCAAAGTTTTTTAGGCGCTCTATTGAGCGATGATGTATTTAGCCAGAATGCATTGAGCGATGGTCAGGCAAAGCTGTTGAAGAAGGTTAAGCGGTGTTGAAAGCAAGTGATGGGATGGGTTGTATGATGGGTCATAAGGTGCGTACCAATGTCAATGCGCAATCATCAGCCATCAGCGCTTTGTTAATTGCCTCGGTGAGTATATCGGGTGCGACCTTAACTGCCTGTAGCCCGTCATCGACGCCGCCATCCACAACGTCACAATCGGCTTCGACCGCTAATGGCAATGATGCCAGTAATACCAGTGCGACGCCAAATGCAAGTATTGCGAGTGCGACTGCTGCAGTGCCCAATCAACTCACGATTTACACCTCCATTGACAAAGCAGCGCTTGAGCCGTTATTAACTAGCTATGCTAAGCAAATCAATGTGCCGATTCATATCGTGCAAGATGAGCCAATGTCAATTTTGGCACGGTTAAAAGCAGAAGGTGCCAATAGCCCTGCGGATGTGATTTTGACTGAAGATGCGGGTATTTTTAGTACCGCAGTCGAAGAAGGGCTGTTACAACCCTTTAATGCCGAAAAAGCAGTGGCGCATGTCCCAGAGCGTTACCGCGATCCTGATGGCAATTGGATTGCGTTATCTAGCTACGCGCGTACCGCAGTGTATGATAGTCGTGTACTCCATAGCAATGATATCTCAAGCTATGCCGACTTGTCTAAAATAAAATGGTCACAAAAACTGTGCCTAAGCCAAGGCAAATACATCCCCAATCAATCACTGGTGGTCAATCTCATCAATAATCTGGGCGATAAACGCACCCAAGAAGTGATGCAAGGCTGGCTTGCCAATCTAAGTGTCCCCGTGCTGCTTGATGACAGTGAAGTGCTAAAAGCCATAGAAAGCGGCAAATGTCAAATCGGTCTGGTCAACAGCAACCACTACGGACGCTATCTACAAGCGCATCCCGATACCCCGATTAAAATCAAATGGATCAATAAGGGTTACGGCGGCGTCAGTACCAACATCACAGGCGTTGCCATTCCCCATGCCGCCAAGCATACCGAATTGGCGCTGGGGCTGATTGAATGGTTGGCTGCCAAAGATCAGCAATCGCTGTATGCCAGTTTAAGTAACACCTTTCCGATTGACCCCAATGCCGAAGCCTCGGTATTACTCAAGTCTTGGGGGGATATCGAAGTTAGCCCGATACCTGTCAGACTGTATGGCGAAAGACAAGCGCTGGCAGTCGATTCCATGCAGCAAGCGGGTTATTACTAATTAGCTTTGCTCACCAAAAAATGCAAATAACGACCTAGCCATTTATATGGGTCTTGCCCGCTATAGGCGACTTCCATCTCAATCACCGCTTGTGGATTGGTATGTCCACCACGCTTGAGCGGTGAGTAATCATGAAACACCCGTAACCCTGAGGTATGCAAGATTTGGTAGTGATGGTCATTAATCCAAGCAAGCACCTCATCTTTTGCCACCGGGTGATTGGGCGTCAAACTGCCATTATCGGCTTTAAAATCTTTGTTATGTAGTAGATTAAAATTGCCCATCACCAAGTTACGATACACAAAGCTGGCAGGGTTATAAAAACACAGCGATAGCACCCCTTTTTCAGCCCTGTCATCGACAAGCCACCGATCAAAAAAATCCATAATCAGTTTGGGCTCAGCCAACCACTCAAGCACAGCATGGCACAGAATCAAATCGTATTTGCCCGTTAATTTATCATCCAATTGCTGATAAGGGCAGGTATGCCAAGTGATATTTTGTGCCGCCTCGCCTGCGTTTTGTTTGGCAATCTCAAGCATATTGGCGGAGATGTCATTGATGGTGACGTCATGCCCGTCTTTGGCAAGCTCAATACTGATTTGCGCCAAGCCTGCACCAACATCCAATACGCGAAGGGGGCGGTTGTGTGTCTGTTGCCAGGACTTTACCCAGCCAAAAATATCATGGCGCAGCACGGCAAGGCGAATTTGACCTTTTAAGCCGCCGTAAATTTTTTTTTCAAAATGCGCGCTGATGTCATCAAAATTGCGGTCACGGGAAGAAATTTTCATGATTTATTTAAAACATTGCGTGTTGTTAAAACATAATAGATGGCTAACACTGAAGGCACAATTAGTACTAAACTCCAAATTCCTACCCAAATAAAGAGTCCAATAACAGAGGTGAATAACAAGCCAATCAAAAGTTGACCGCAAAACTCAGTTAGAAACCATAGCAGAGCTTCTTTTACAGTAACATTTTGGTTTGAAATACTATTAGCAGTATTTTCTAAATTTTGGCTAGATAATCTTTCATGAGCATCTAATTTTTTCATTATTATTTCCAACTAAACTAAGTTTTTTAACCCGCGTTGTTTTTCGCGTTGATAATCACGCTCTTTTAAGGTGGCGCGTTTATCGTGTAGTTTTTTACCCTTAGCAAGGGCAATTTCGCATTTGACGCGGCCATGACTCCAGTACACTTTAAGCGCCACACAGGTATGACCTTTTTGGTTGACCATGCCAAAGAGCTTATCAATCTCGCGGCGGTGTAGTAGCAGCTTACGGGTGCGAAGGGGGTCAGCGACAATGTGAGTCGATGCCGATAACAGCGGCTGAATGTGCGCGCCAAACAAAAAGGCTTCACCATCTTTAAAAATCACATAGCTTTCGGTGATACGCATTTTACCGGCACGGATGGATTTGACTTCCCAGCCGAGTAGCTCAAGCCCTGCTTCAAAGCTTTCTTCAATAAAATATTCGTGACGGGCTTTTTTGTTGCTCGCAATCAGGCTAGGCATTTTTGGTTTTTTAGTCATTTAGGTTTCCTTGCTGCAACATCGCGGACGTACCCAATGCTGCACAGCGTGTGTTAATAATTTTTTTGCCATAATCTTATTACAAGAATCAGGTTGCCATAAATCAGTACGACAAGCCGTTTAATATGGCGATAAATCCCAATAAATCAATTCATAGATTTTGATTACTAAGTTTAAGTTTTTGATTATTGGGCTTTGGATTACTAAGTTTTTTATTGCTAGGTTTTTCATTACTAAGTTTTTGATTGCTAGGCTTTACCCTAAATTTTAATTAGGCTTTGGGTAAAAAGCTGCAAAGCTATCATGATAACACGCTAAACACAAATTGATAGTGAGATTTGATTGTTAATTGGGGTCAAATTTTGCTAGGATTAGCAACAAACTAGCAATCTTTGTTGTAGCCGTATTGTTAGCACCAAATAGCGCATTATTTATCATAAAGAGACAGCCATGTCAGCAGCCAGCCAGCCACTTGCCAATCACTATACCAAAATTATTTATCCCGGCACGTTTGACCCGATTACCAAAGGGCACCTTGATTTGATTAAGCGCGCTTGCCGCCTGTTTGATGAGGTGATTGTCGCGGTGGCGATTGGTCATCATAAAAAACCGCTATTTACGTTAGAGGAACGGATTGGGTTGGTAGAAAAAGCCTGTCATGATAAAGGCTTGAGCAATATGTCGGTGATTGGCTTTGATGGGTTGTTGGTGGATTTGGCAAAAAATCAACAAGCCACCGGTGTACTGCGTGGACTGCGGGCGATGTCAGATTTTGAGTATGAATTTCAGCTCGCCAATCTCAATCGTGAACTAGACCCAAACTTTGAAGCGGTGTTTTTAACCCCATCTCAGCAATATTCTTTTATCTCCTCAACGCTGGTGCGCGAAATTGGCAAATTAGACGGTGATGTGAGTAAATTTGTACCGCCGTGTGTCGAAGAGGCATTTGAACGAAAAAAACAACAGGGTTGGTAAGTCGTGGTAAAATAACCGTTTCTTGGTAAACGTTTTAAAAGCTATGGCATTAATAATCACTGATGAATGTATCAACTGCGATGTCTGCGAGCCACTTTGCCCCAACGATGCGATTTATGTGGGTGAGTTGATTTATGAAATTGACCCTGCGCTGTGCACCGAGTGTGTCGGTCATTTTGATGAGCCGCAGTGTTCGCTGTTTTGTCCCGTTCCTGATTGTATCCCAAAAGATCCTAACTATTTGGAGACGCCAGCGCAGTTGCTGCTCAAATTTGAGCGCATGACCCAAACTAAAATCAGTCAATGAATTTTCACAACCGCTATTTTTCACAACGTCATTATAGATTCATTATAGATAAGGAATGTCTATGCCCGCTAATAAGGCAGAACTGAGTGCTTTTCTAAAGCAATCTTTCCCCCAAGCCAACTGCCAGATCGAATCGGTGGGTAACGGTCAAGCGGTTGTGTCACATCCTATTGGTGATGATGAATTACGACCGGGTGGTACGGTATCAGGGCCTGTGATGATGAAAGTGGCTGATGTTGCGCTATATGTGGCTATTTTGGGCGAAATCGGTATCGTGCCATTGGCAGTGACTACCAATCTTAACGTGTCTTTTCTGCGAAAACCCTCTGCACAAGCCAACCTTATCGCCAAATGCCAGCTTATCAAAGTCGGGCGCACGCTTGCGGTAGGCGATGTATTGATTTATTCAGAAGGTGATAACAGACCTGTGGCGCATGCAGTTGGTACGTATGCGTTGCCTGCTGACCGTGACTAAATAGATAAAGCCTGTTATAATGCTTGCCTTGGCAGACCAGACGAACGCTGTACCGCAAGATTTTATCAAGCGGTAGGGAGGAAAGTCCGGGCTACACAGGGCAGAGTGCCAGCTAACGGCTGGGGGGCGTAAGCCTACGACAAGTGCAGCAGAGAGTAGACCGCCTTAGCAATAAGGTAAGGGTGAAAGGGTGGGGTAAGAGCCCACCGCATGACTGGTAACAGTTCATGGCAAGGTAAACTCCACTCGTAGCAAGACCAAATAGGTGTCCGTATGGCGTTGCCCGCGTTGGACACGGGTAGGTTGCTTGAGCGTATTGGTAACAATACGCCTAGATGAATGTTCGTCCTAGACAGAACCCGGCTTATCGGTTTGCCATATTTTATTATTTTAAGTATATGATTTATATTGTGTTATCATTTTAGTGGTTGCTTTTTGTAGCCATTATTGCAGCTAATAGTTATTTTTTACTTGAATCCTACATGCTTGATTAGCTGTTACTTGATGTAAGGTCGACATCTTAGATATGTTTTTTAGTTCATTTTTATTCGTTAATACCATACCTTTTTTACAATTCACATTATAAATAGTGAATTTAAAATTGCCATTTATAGCACTATCAAGATTAGTCCATGAATATTCAACTTTTTTATTCTTTATTATTTCATCAACGACAAATCCAGTTAGCTGACCAAATTGTTTAGAGCCATCGAAGTAAATAGCATTACCTCTTGGCGTTGCACCTTGATAAATTTTAATGTCATTTTGAAAAGTACCTATAACCCTTAGAGTTTGTAGAAATTCTTGATAACTATCTCTGTTTTTACTCTGATACTCATCATTTTCATAATAGACACTAGCCACCATTCTATCAAAGCCTGTAAAATTATTGCCTGCAGGTTTTTTATCTTCAGTAATAACATTTGTCAAAAGTACCTGACCGTCTTTATCTTTAAATACATGCATTGTCCCTGCAAATGCATTTTGTCCAACTAAAAATATCAGAAATGTATTAACGATAATAAATTTTTCTATTAATAGGTTTATACTATTTGAACTTAGGAACAGCACCTTCATAATATGTACCTTCTGTACCAGTTTCTTGAACCTTGCAATAAAAAAACCAGTGCGCATTTCCATTAAATGAACCACTAACCTTCTCAGGTTTATCAGTAGAAATTTCTAATGACATACCATCTTTTTTAGCTTCAGTACGAAGGCTACTTAGACACTCTTGCATAGTACTAAATTTTCCAGTGTAATGAGCATCATACTGTAATGAGCTATTAGTTGATTTTGTTTGCTCATTGATTGAATCATATTTTTTACATTGCTTTATGGATTGTTCTCCAGCTAAAGCGTACTTTTCATTATCTTCAACGGCAATATTATCTTTTGCATACCATTTTTTTCCAATTGACTTAGATAATGAAGCATTTATAACTTTAAACTGGCAACTACAATATTGCTCAGTCCCTCCACCATTTTTGCATCCTGTTGTGAAAGCTTTTTTAGCAGATGTTAAAGAATTATGTTTAACGTTACTTATATCGCTTACTTGTGTAGGTGGAGGATTAGAACTCGCTTCACTGTTAGAAGTGTTCGAATCAGGTGAAGAACAACCAATTAAAAATAAACAAACTATTGCTGTATAGTTTAATTTAGTAATCATTATAACTCCAAAATTTAATAAGACATTTTTTACTCATCACAAATACTTTTTAGGTAATACCAGAGTGCAGCGAGCATCAACACAATAATCTCTGGATTAGCCACTAACGCGAAACGGCAGGGTGAAATTTCGAATACGCATAAAGCGTTTACTAAACAGTGACTTGATAGGTTTTTGCGGCGTGATGTAAGTGATTCTTTGCTCTGACATGATATCAATCAGCTTGACGACTTCTTGCATACCCCAACTATATACATCAAATGATTCGATAAAGGCATGGTGTTTAAAGAGATAGGAATGCTTGGATAAATCAAAACAACCCATAAACCAGTTGTTAAATACGGCGTTTGAAATATAGCCTTGACCAATGAGTTTGATATGGGTGTGGCGATTATCTTGTCTTAAAGCATGCAGCAAGTTTGCACATGCTAACTCATCGCCTTCATAATACTGAAAAAATTTACCCGCCTCATACAGCAAAAAACCAGTGATACCAGAGCGGGTATTATTTTTGATAGATTGGTTCAGAATCTGGGTAAATGTATGTTGATTCAACGCCGCAGTCAGCGTTATTTCACTACAATAAGCTATAAAGTATTTTTGCGACATCCCAACAGTCCTTGGTAAGTGGTACGTGAACATGAACTCCAAATAATTGCTACTATCTGCTATAGCCGCTTGCAATATTACATAAATTTGCAAAATAAAATAGTCATGATAGTGAATATTAGAAAAAATACCAATTACATTTGTGTTGTAATTCTAAAATCTATCCTATATTTGACTCAATATCATGAGCGAAAAAAAACCGCCTGAATCAGCGGCTTATTAATCCAAAAGCAACCCAAAAACAACCCAAAAACAACTCAGAAACCTAAGGTAACGCAAAAGTTACTTCAAGGATGGCGGCTGATGAGAGTACCAACGCCTTTATCAGTAAAGACCTCTAGCAAAGTCGCATGAGGAACACGACCATCGACAATCACTGCACTTTTTACCCCGTTTTTTACCGCTTCTAGCGCATAGCTGATTTTTGGAATCATGCCGCCAGAAATCGTGCCATCGGCAATCATCTCATCCACCTTGCTAGGGGTAAGTCCAGTGGCAACATTGCCTGCTTTATCAAGCACCCCTTTGATGTTGGTGAGTAAAATCAGTTTTTCCGCGAGCATGAACTCAGCGACTTTCCCCGCCACCACATCGGCATTGATATTGTAAGTATTGCCTTCATCATCCACGCCAAGCGGTGCGATGACAGGAATAAAGTTAGAGGCAATCATCAAATCAATCACATCGCGATTGATGCTGACCACATCACCCACAAATCCCAAATCAATTTGTTGTGGGTTGCCTTGCTCATCCGTTTTGGTCATGGGTAATTTTTTAGCGCGAATGAGACTGGCATCTTTACCGGTTAAGCCAATAGCACGACCACCGTGTTTGTTGATGAGATTGACGATAGATTTGTTGACGCTACCACCAAGTACCATTTCCACCACATCCATGGTGGCTTTGTCGGTCACTCGCATGCCATCAATACGATCAGAGCTGCGCCCCAATTCTTTAAGCAAGTTATCGACTTGTGGACCGCCGCCATGGACGACCACAGGATGAATGCCTACGGTTTTTAACATGACGATATCTCTGGCAAAAGAACTCTCTAATATCGGATCAGTCATGGCATTGCCGCCGTATTTGACTACCATTACTTTGCCTTCAAAACGCTGGATGTAGGGTAGTGCTTCGGTCAACACGTCAGCGGTATGCATGGCTTGCTCAAGATCTAATGCCATTTCAAATCCTTATATAATTTTGCTAGAGACGTTTTTTAAAATGCGATTTTACAAGCGGTATTTATACAGGCTGAATTTGTGCGACTTGCTCGGCAAGGTTGTCATCAATCGTACGACATAAGTCAACAAAAATAGATTGAATATGCCGCAGCTCAGCAACGTCATTGGCAGAAAAACGCACGGTCAAAAAACTGCCCGTATTTGACTTGCGTAAAATACCAAATCCCTCCGCAAAATCCAAGCGTAACCCATCAATCGTATTGACATTTTTGACCGCAAATGACGATTTTAACCGTTTAAACGGCTTTTTCCCCAGTGCCGTGATACGAGCAATCACGGTTTGACCATAATGATTATCAGCGATAGGTAGGTACATATCCGCCGTACTAATGCAAGTGGGCAAACTCGCTAGGATATCAGTGAGGCTGATAGGTTGATGGCTCAGCCAATTGAGCAAGCGGGCAGCTGCGTACATGGCATCGTCATGTAGCACAAAATAGCCATCGTTAAAAATAAAATGCCCTGATAACTCACCTGCAAAAATCGCGTTGTCTGATTTGCTTTGTAACGACTTTCGCATCAAGCTACTGCCAGTTTTGGTCATCATCGGAGTGGCGCCATGCGAAGCGATGAGATTGGGTACATGATGCGAGCATTTGACATCAAAAATGACTTTTTTATCAGTTGATGTATGCGTACTGGGCAATTCTTCAATGGCAATGCGAGAGAGTAGATAAAGCAAATTGTCAGGGCTAATCATCTGACCCTGTGCATCAATTACCATCACCCGATCGCCATCACCATCAAACGCCAAGCCGATATCTGAGCCTGTAGCTTTGACTGTTTGAGCTAATTGTGTCAAGCGATTGGACTGCGTTGGGTCTGGGTTACCTTGGGGAAAATTGCCATCGGGGGAAGCGTTTAGCATGATGCAACAATAGCCAAGCTGGCTAAATAGAGCCTCTGCAAAATCACTGGTCGCACCATGCATACAGTCGATGACAATTTGCTGGGGTGCATGAAAGTAGGTGGTTTGAGTGCGTTTGGATTGATTGATGTAAGCAAAAGCCTGCTCGATAGCCTGGATATAAGTTGCAAAAAAATCCTTGGGCGTTGAATAAGTAGTTTGCCTGATGGCAGCAATGAGCCTGTCATCAGGCACGATGGCTTTGTAGCCAATTAAAGCCTCATAAAGCTGCTGCACATCATCACCGCTTGGCGACTCATGATTGATAAGCCATTTAATGCCATTGATATGTTTTTGCGAATGACTGGCGGTGACCATCAGCCCATTACCGGAAAATTGCTGTGCCATAAATGCCATCATCGGCGTGGTTGTCAATCCCAACCACTGCACTACTAGACCTGCTTGCTGGCAAGCATACGCCATATATTTGGCAATCTCTTGGCTTTGGTGGCGAGCATCGTAACCGATGACAACCGTAGCTTTGTTCACCGCTAAAGTTGTCGTTGTTGCCGCGGTTTGGTGAGCATAAACAAAAAGCTTGGCAAATGCCCTTGCCAATGACCACACAAAATCATCGGTAAATAAGGTGACATCACCACGAATATCATAAGCTTTAAAGAGAGATTTTTGCGGAAAAAAAGGATGAATAAACAGAGTATCCATAAAAAAACATCTAACTGATTTTATACTACCAAAATCATAGCATTGAAATTTGGCAAAATAATTAAATACTCTGTTATAAATTGTTAAAAAAAAATGAGAGAACGGTAACAATTAATGGGTTCCCGTTGAGCCAAAACCGCCTTCACCGCGTACGCTGATATCAGAAAACTCCGCTACAATCTCAAAAGTTGGACGTGTAATCGGCACGACCAAGTACTGCGCCATTTTTTCACCAGGTTGTAACACATAATTGGTTTGACTACGGTTCCAGATAGAGACCATTAATTCGCCTTGGTAATCAGCATCAATCACGCCTGTTAAATTACCAAGGACGATACCATGCTTATGCCCCAGCCCAGAGCGCGGCATGATAAAGCCGACATAATCAGGGTCTTGAATATAGATGGCGAGTCCTGTACCAATCAACTGGCTTTCACCAGCTTTTATAGTGATAGGCTCATCAATACAAGCACGTAAATCTATACCCGCCGAGCCGTCTGTTGCCCGATGAGGTAGGGGAAATTTATCATCATTACCAATTTTGGGGTTTAAAATCTTGACTTGTACTTGCTTCATGCTTACCAACTTATCATCTAGGTATAAAAACCACTATATTATAAACCTAAATGGCACGATACTGAGCGAATAACAAAGTAAGTTTTCTTAATCAAAAAAATAAACCAGAAAAGTAAGTAAAAAAAAGAGCAGCCATAAGCTACTCTTTTGTATTGATATCCAGTATTCATCTATTAATTCAATTAGCAATTCAATTAGAATTTATAGTGAGCACCGACAGTGACTAAGTCTGTATCAACTGAATCATTATTCATTACGTCAACTGAAGGCAGACGCGTATATTCAGCTTCTAAAGACGCATTTGGTGAAAGGTTATAACCTAAACCGACACCACCTGCAAGACCTGACTCATCATATTTATCATTACCAACATCAACTTGGGTTTGCGCAACACCTAATTTACCTTTGGCATAAACATTTGATGCTGGAAATTGGTATTTATAAGTACCATATAAACCTGCGGTGTTAGTGCTAATTTCACCTACTTTCGTACCGCTAACTTTTCGATCTTCTTTTGAAGAATCCACATATTCAACTTCTGCACCAAAGTTAGGGGTGAAATTATAACCTGCATATACACCATAAGCCGTTTGGTTATCAGCATCAACACGGTCAGCATCAGTATTAAATTGACCCGCTTTGACACCGACATAGGGTTGACCGGTGTAGCCAACAGTATTGGTTTGGTATAAGGCAGCGTTTGCACCTGCAGTCACAACTGTACCTGCAATTAAAGCTAAAAGGGTTTTATTTAAAGTTTTCATCGTCTTCTCCTTTAGAAGTTTTTTGAAA
>ERZ650300.8-NODE-8-length-85466-cov-7.672337_pt1 | contig 85466 bp, 99 predicted proteins | sample MGYA00376236_ERZ650300 | MGnify/ENA primary metagenome ERZ650300 (study PRJEB26733, sample SAMN07839303) | wastewater metagenome | biome: urban; feature: wastewater treatment plant; material: waste water | place: USA: North Carolina | collected 2016-04-28 ...
GTGGGCGATCTACGACTCGCCGATGATCATGCTCGCCGTCCGCCAGCCGATCCCCGCCGCCGGCCTCCTGCGCCGCCGCGCCGCCGCCCGCCGCCACGACGCCACCGCCACCAGCCACGAGCGCGAGGCCCACGAACACGGCCATGATGGAGAGAGCCTTAGCGGCGTTGTTGTTGCTCTTGATGTTTGCTTGCATGTTTGAAATTCCTAAAGTTGTTGGTCAGGTTGGCGAGTTGGCCGGCCCGCCACCGGGCTGAAAGGTTTTAATAGGTTCATTGCATAGTCAAAGACTCCCCTGTCTTGCGTTCCCACATTATACGATAAAGCACGCCAAAATATACCATCTTGGCAAACAATTTTGGGTATCCGGATTTGAGTGTGTTTCCGACCCATGAACAGGCTCGGCGTCATCTTGGCGTAAAACCGGATTTTGTTGTTGCATTCCGTGTCGTGTCTATGTATCATTAAACCGGATTTTGATGTGGGAGAACCATCATGCATGCAGTCGTCGCACCGCCGTCCGTTCCGGTCGGCAAGATCAAGAGCTTCGGACCCTTCGGACCGAAGTACGAAGTAGGTCAGGCCCTTCGCCAGTTGGATGACGGCGACTGGATGATCGAGGTCACGATGGTCGAGACGGGTGAGAAGGCGGAGTACCGCTGGACCCATCTGTCCGATGACCCGGAGGCGCACTGATGTACGCAGTGGCTTTCGACCTGGTGGTCGCCGAAACAGAGAAGCATCACCCCAAGGGCGTGACTCAGGCATACACCGAGATAGGCGCGGTGCTCGGCGAGCACGGCTTTCGGCGCGTGCAAGGCAGTCTCTACGTGACCGAGAACGAGGACATGGCAAACCTGTTTCTTGCCATCCAGGCGCTTCGCGCCAAGACGTGGTTTCCGAAGTCGGTGCGCGACATTCGTGCCTTCCGCATCGAACAGTGGTCAGACTTCACCTCTGTGGTGAAGTCATGACGCTTCCCGCCCTTATGGGCAAATAGAGGCGGGGGTGACGGTGTTGGTAGCACCGGCCCCCTGACCATCATCAACCTGACTTGGAGATTGACCATGGCTAACAACACTTTACACACTTGTACCTGCCCGCGCTGCAACAGCGCAGGCCGATCTGTGGCGGCGATGAACTACGCGGAAACGCAGCGATGGGATAAACGCGGAACCTTTAGCGGTTCAGGCGTGGGCATCGGAACCGGAGGTATTGGCATTGGGTTCGGTGGCGGCACTTACTCTGAGCATGGGGAGCAACAAACTAAACGGGCTGACGTATTTGAGGAACCCGCTCGGTTTGCGAAGCCCGTTCTTGGTGTTGTGGTTTTCGGAATGATTGTGATGGCCGCATATTCGTCAGCTCCTGGCATTCTTGGTGACATGGCAACCAGTTCAGGAGCTGACCCAATGAGCGAGTTGTCCAGCAGCTTGATGCCGGTTCTCGCTGTCGTCGCGCCTGTCGTTGCGCTATTGATCGGCGGCATGGCGGTCATGACGGCTTTGCGAAATCAAAAGGAAGAAGATCGGCTTAACAAAGAGGTTTGGCCGAAGCAGGTTCATCGCTACAACCAACTGCGTTATTGCGAGCATTGCCACATTCTCTTTGACGCACAAGGCCGCTCTGCTGACGGTAGTGAGATGGGCTTCTCGCAAATGATGGCTTATCTCGACTAACCAAGCGATCAGTGCATTGTCCAGTCGGCGTCTCTGCGAGCCTACTGGGCAATCTGGCCTGAGGGATTTTCATGAATCGAATGATCTTTTCTTCGTGGCGGATTTCTCCGCTAACTGCCGTAGTGGCTTTAGCACTCGTTTGGCTCTTTTCCTGGCTTGGCCTCAAGCTGGCGAAATACAACTATCCCGACTCGCTGACCAGCGCCAAGGACGTGCCGGGCTGGATGGTCGATGGCCATTTCGGCACCTTCACCGATGCGGACATGCTCGCGCTGCGCGGTGGACAGTGCAGCCATGATCCGATCTTTGTCCGTCCAAAGGACGATGGCACCGCCGTGCTGACCTGCGGTATTCCGGCTCAGCCTGGACCTGTCCGGCTGTTCGTCGTCGATGTGCTTGATCCGAATGGTATCTATAGACGGAACCGCTAATTCGTGCCCACGAACATCCTGAACCTCCCCGACTACAAAGTGGTGCGGGTCGAGGAATCCGACCACGATTACCACGTCTACGCCGAAGTCTCGAACCTGCCTGGCGTCTGCTCGGCTTGCCGGTCTGACAAGCTGATCGGCCACGGCCGCAATGAGCAGGTCATCCGTGATTTGCCCACGCATGGCAAGCGGCTGGCCATCTACGTGGACACCCGCCGCTGGCGTTGCCAGTCCTGCGGCAAGACCTTCATGGAGGCGCTGCCCGCCGTCAACGCCAAGCGCGAAATGACCGACCGGCTGGTGAAGTGGATCGGCCAGCAGAGCTTGAAGCGGACGTTTGCCAGCATCGCCGACGACACCGGTCTGGACGAGAAGACCATCCGCAACATCTTCCGCGACTACATCAACGAGTTGGAGGCCGAGTTCCGCTTCGAGACGCCGAAGTGGATGGGCATCGACGAAATCCACCTCATCAAGCCGCGCTGCGTCATCAGCAACATCCGCAACAACACCATCATCGACATGCTCCCGAACCGGGACAAGAAGACGGTGGTTAACTACCTCTACAACCTGCAAGGGAAGTCGGAGGTGCAGTACGTAGCGATGGACATGTGGACGCCGTACCGCGATGCCGTCCAGGCAGTCATTCCGGACGCCCGGATCGTCATCGACAAGTTCCACGTTGTCAGGATGGCGAATGACGCCGTAGAGAGGGTCCGGAAGTCCCTGCGCGAGCAACTGACGCCCAAGCAGCGCCGTGGCCTCATGCACGACCGCTTCGTGCTCTTGAAGCGCGAGCGCGACCTGAACGACCGGGAACGGCTGCTGCTGGACGGCTGGACGAAGAACTATCCCGAACTGGGAGCGGCGTACAGGCTCAAGGAAGGCTTCTATGCCATCTATGAGGGGTCAGGTAGCCCCGAGGCCGCCATAGCGGCCTATGAGGCTTGGAACAAGGCGGTGGTGCCTGAAGTGCGGGATGCCTTCGGCGACCTGATCCGGGCCTTCACCAACTGGCAGCCGTGGATTCTCAACTACTTCGAGCACCCCGTCACCAACGCCTACACCGAGTCGCTGAACTCACTGATCCGCGTCATGAACCGGCTGGGGCGCGGCTACAGCTTCGAGGCGCTGCGGGCCAAGATTCTCTTCACCGAGGGCGCGCACAAGCACAAGCTCAGCCGCCCAAAGTTTGAGCGGCGGCGCGAGCCTGAATTGGCCGTGGCGGAAGAGGTCATGGGCTACGGCGTACCGGGTGACGCGATGGGCTACGACCTGCCACCGTGGCACTTCGGAAAGGCGGTTCTGACGCCGCACCCACACGAACCACCAGGGCCACCAAAGAACTACGGGGCCGACATAAACACACTGATCGAGCTACTGGAATCTGGACGGCTGTGAGCCTTCAAACACAGCCAAATCCGGATACCCCTTCTTCCCTTCGGTCGGTGGCATTCCAGCGGAATCGTTGTTTTTTGCTGGTTCTGGCCGCTTTCCATCGCGCTGTTTCACCGCTTCAATCGGCGCCTGGATCGGTCGATGAAGGGAGCCGAGTAGCATGGCCAAGTATTTCGTCGCATACGCTTACTTTTTGAAGAACGGCGGGCATGGATTCGGGAATATAGAGGCTGATCGTTCTTGGCCTATTGCCGGTCAAGACGATATCAACGAACTGACCGAGCACATAACCGATTCCCTCTGTCGTGCAATGAATCAGCCATCACTGACGTTGACCATTTTGGGTTGGCAGAGATTCGAGGATGACATCGAGCGCAAGCGGCCTGAGCCCGGGCAACCTTCAAACGTCATTTCGCTGCATTCGTCATGAGCCAAAGAATTCTCCACATCTGCCGCGGCATTATTGCCCTCACCGCCCTCCTCTGCCTGTCATCGGGAGCACACGCACACACCATCTTCGATGGCGACGGGAAAGCGCAAGCCGAAGCCTTCTCTCGTATCTACGCTACGTTCTGCATTAAGCATCTGTCGGACTTGAAGAAGCTCACCGATCGGATGGCTTTCTCGCCGCAACTCCCAAAGGAAAAAGCTGCGCAGTTCCTTCAAGGCAAGCCCGGGTCAGCCTGGCGGGTACCCGAGCAGAGCGGGACGTTCATTCTGGCCATCCGTAGCGACAAGCCCATGTGCATGGTCTATGGGATGAAAGCGGACAACGAAGCAGTTGAGAAGACATTCTCTTCGATGGTCAAGGCCGCGCCGTCTCCGATGGTGACCAAACAGGTCCAGGATGAGCAGATGAGCACCCGCCACGGCCCGGCCCATTCGATTTCCTACGAATGGACCATGCCCAAGCAGCCCCGCAAGATGCTGTTCTCTTTGACCACAACGGCATCCGATACTGCCCCCCTTCAAGCCCTCGCCTCCGCTGCGCTGATTACCGAATGATCATCCTCCGCATTCTCCTTGCCGCCGTTCTCGCCGTGTTGATCATGCCGACGGCGAACAATTTGTCACCGGATCAGGATGTCACTGTAACGCCGCCATTTTCGGCCGTTGTCGTGGCGGACCTCGATCAACACATTGCCCAGGCTGCTGGCACGTTTGGTATCGCCGCGCCAACGGTGCGTTTCGTGACATCCAAGGCTGCGGGTGTCACCACGCAGAGTCCCGATTCGTCGAAAAAGGAACCTGAAATCAGGCTGGGGCGGCCACTACAGCGAGCTGCGTACCACGATCGACCCGATCTGCTTAAAGCCGTCGCCAGTCACGAATTTGGCCATGCCGTAATGCTTGCGCGTCACGATGATTTCCCCCTCTGGTCGATCCTGGTCATGTACGCCACGGGGCTCCTTCCTTTCCTGGCTGTCCTACCGAAGATAATCAGCGTAGTCGCCGGCGGCGGCCTCATGGTCTTGGTAATGTCCGTCATGATGCTGTTTCCCAAGTGGGCTATTGCTCATGATGCCTACCTGTTTTTCTTGGCGGGGCTTTCAACCCTATCGCTGATGATCTGGACTCTCGATATCGCGAAGCTTCTCGATAACCCGTTCGGGCGCTGGTTGAAACCCTTTCTCCCTTCCGCAAAAATCTTCGGCATTGCCGGGCTAGTAGCATTCCCCCTCTTCCAGGTGTCTTGCTACCTAGTTGGTCAGATGAACATCGAGCGCGAACTGCGGGCCGACGCCTTCGGGGCCTGCCTCACGTCGCCGGCGATCATGCGCGAAGCGCTTCTTGCTCTGACGGACGAGCCCCCATCGTCGTCCAAGGAAGCCTTTGACACCTTCCATCCGTCGATGAAAGAGCGCACGGCAATCCTGGGCACCCTCGAGCAAGAGCCGCTGAAAAGCCGAACCTGCGCGGCCCTTTTGTCAGGCAAAGAGCCGATCGTCATCGATGGCCACGTGATTCAGTGACCCGGCGGTTGATCCTGCTGGTGGCCGGCTTAATAGCGGCCTCCTTCGCCCTTGCCGCCGGGCATCCAGTCCAAGGGGTATATCCGTTCCGGATCGAGACGAAGGCAGCTGGCCGAGAATATCGCCTGGTCGCCGTGAATAGCGGACCAGCGACGATCACGCTTGCTGCGCAGATCAAGGGCGAAAATTTCGCTTCAGATCACAACTGGCCACTCGTCGAGGTAATCCCTCCCAACGCCAGCAAGGAACTCGGCCGTGTATTCTCGACTGCCCGGGGAGAAGGGTTCCGATTTTCCACGCGCTACAGTCACGCCTTGGGGGACGCCAGCAGGCTACCAGATGCCACCCTCGCCTACCGGCTCCCATTTGCCGATGGCGTCCGCTCCCTGGTTGGGCAAGCCTATGGCGGGGAGATCACAACCCATACCGGGAAGGAAAGCCTGTACGCAGTGGACTTCACGCTCCCAGAACAGACGCCTGTGGTTGCTGCCAGGGGAGGAACAGTCGTCGAAGTGAAGGATTGGTTCGCTGAAGGTGGCCCAAACCCCGATCTTCTCGACAAAGCCAACATTGTCACGGTCCAGCACGGGGGTGGATCAACGACGCAGTACGTTCATCTTGCGACAAATGGAGTGGTTGTCCGGCCAGGCCAAGTCGTTACCCAGGGGCAGTTGCTCGGCTATTCTGGCAACACCGGATATTCGTCCGGCCCTCACCTCCATTTCGCAGTGACGCAGGCCGTTGTCTATCCGGACGGGACTGTCCATCAGGATTCACTGCCCATCGCCTTCTACGCCTTCAACCCCTCAGTTCGATTTGAGGCGCGACAGAATATGCTCGTGACAGCGGATTACTCGAACTCCGGGAAGGTCGAGTATCCAGAAGGAAAGCGTGAAATCTCGGTCGCAATGGCCACGCCTGATCCCAGACCACTGCCGGTCGAATCCACGATCGATCACCAGGTAGCGGTCCAGGAAGTCGGACTGTCGATTGAGGCAGAGCCTCAAGGGTCTTGGGCTGACGATATTGAGCGCGAAACCGGCTATCCGCTGTGGGCTTGGGTCAGCGCCATCGCCGCCTTGCTCGTCATCGTTCGACTCGTGGCTGAGCTCGTGGATACCTTTAACCCGCAGGGCATGCCGAACAGTGATAGGGATTGGCGCGGTACGGTGTACAACCCACGCGAATTTAGGCGACCCAGAGACGGCGACTAGGAAGCGGCCCCGGTCTGTGTCTTGGTTCGCGCCTTGGTTCGCCGCGGCGGCGAAGCCTCCACCACGTTCGCATGCGTCCGCTCGTTATCGCTTTTGCGCAACTCCTCACGAACCGCCTCCGGAAAGGCAGCCATCAGCGCATCGCGCGCCCACGCATACCCGAGGTGATTGAAAGCCCGGAGCCGCTGCAGGGCGGTCAACGTCCGGGCTTTCCCCTCCGGCGTGTTCCCATTGGCCACACTTTTGGCATAACTGCGGATCTCGGACAGCACGCTCTTGTGAGCACCAATCATCCGCGCCAACCCACTGTCGGACTTCAGCTCGAACTTCTCTTTCACGCGATCCATCAGCGCGATGTCGCGCTCCAGCTCTGTCGAATCGAAGATGGTGAAGAGAGGGTCTTTCGTCGGGGTCATTGGCGTCTCGTGGTCTGAAGTGTAAATGTTCGCACCATGCGAACTATTATGGCGTAGAATTCGTTCGCACCGTGCGAACGTATTTTACCGTTTTGCTGCATGGGCATTCGATTTACCTTGGCAGAAATCGACTATTCAGGCCGGCGACCTTGGGAGGTGCCGGCCAATTTTTTGACGGTGGACACAAAACGCCGGACATGACCTCCCAAGACCATGCCGCGCTGCTGCCAAAGAATCTGCTGAAGGTGGTTAATTGACCTTGTTGGTCATGCCCGAGTCCCGGGCGGTGGAAACCAGGTCCTTACCCAGGGCGATCGCGAAGTGCCGAATGCCGCCACCCACCTCAAGGCCAATTTCCCGCCCGGCGCGCTTCATTTCCGGATCTTCGTATGCAAGCGCATTGATGCCGTGCTTTTCGGCTTGCTCGGCCACCTTTACCGCGTAGCCGGGAATTTTGCGGAAAGAGGAATCCAATTGACTTACTCCGGCTGAGACGTCCTGCTCGATGCCGGCGTTGCTGGTGATGACCATACCAGGGGGGGGACCATAACCACCAATCGGAGCAATCTGCTCGACGACTGTTGATGCCTGCTCTTCTGGAATATAGGAAGACCCGTCCTCGTGCTGCAGGCCGGTAAGGCCGTATTCAGCCAGGGCGGCGCCCAGGATCAGGGTGGTCAGAGTACCTTTCATGATTTTCTCCGTTCACGTCTTGTTTTGAGAAAACCATCAGGACGAGATACTGGTTGCGTTGATCCAGCAACCCCGCTATCTCGGCTTGGTGGCCGAGACCGGTAGCTTTGCGTCCCCACCTCGCGGTGGGTTTGCCAAAGATCATGCCGCGATCCAATTGCGAAGATGAACCTATTACGCCCGCAATGTATTCGCACCATGCGAACGTGTCAACACTGATGGTTGGGGGGCAGGGGAAAATCCCTGGGTGCGGGGCTATCAGCCGCTCCCCTCCGGAGATATGGCAAGGTTGCCATTGATGGCTGCGATCCGACGGCGGAAGCTTGGGTGGCCACTGAAGAACTCGGAGAAGCGGGACAGATCCTTATCCCCCTCGATGAGACGGTATTCGTCGAAAGCGGCCAGAACATCCTCGGGGCTGGTTCTCTTGACCGCCGCAGCGTCAGCAACGAATTCCCACTCTCGAAGCATGAACAGGTAGGCGAGGAGCAATACGACAACAGCGCCGACAGGAACCCCTATCCCAAATTTGACCGCGGCCACCAAACCGAGAATTGCGGCTTGTTTGATGGGGTGCCGGTTATCCACGTGCCCATATTCATGAGCAAGGACGCCGCGTAGTGCACCGTGCGTAAGGGAATCGACCATTCGCGTACTCACGAAGGCCCGATGGGTATCTCCCGAATTGACGGTGATGGCAATGAATCGCTCCGAATCCACAACGGACACGTACATCAACTGTTTCCCAGGGGGAGGCCCCGCCCGTTTGCGACGATCCGCGGCCCGTCGCTCGGCCTCGTTCGCCGCGGCCAAAGCCGCTCGCCCTTCCTTGCGACGCTTTCCTTTTCGGCGCTCCTCGAGCATCCCGATATCGTAGAGTGCCGCACGAATCCTTGCCCGCCGCTCTGGCTCATCAACAAGCCCTTTGCCGCAAAAGACGAGCACCCTTCCCCCCTGGTAAGCAAGGAAGAAAACCATCAGACCGGCCACCACCCCGGACAGCATGCCACTGGCCTGGTGCGACAAGCCCCAACGCAAGAAAACGTCGTCAACGAGGGCAAGGAAGGCGCTGACCGCGAAAAGTACGAGCAGCAAGCGATGCAGTCGGAGTGGAATCATGGCGGCATTGTATGGGAGGCGCTTGTCATCCCGCACCACAAAAATCGCTCTTGCAGGTCCATTCCTACGCCTAACCCCTCAAAAACAGCGACATTTCCGTGATGACGCCCGATTCCCTGGATGGGATGATCCACTCATCAAATGAGAGGTGCGACATGGCCCATCTTCAACATCGACGCTTTCCTGGAAGCTTCCTCCTGGTCGCCGCCCTTTTGGCGATTCCCTCCCTGCTCTACGGTTTCGTCAGCGCGGCCGAGAAGGCCGACAAGTGCGCGGAAATCGCCAAGAGCGGCACACCGCACACCGATCAAGCCAAGGCAAATCTGAAATGCGAGTAAAGACCGTTGGCGCCATTATTCTGAGCGCCCTCCCCTTCATTACGTTCGCTGCCCAGGGTGACTATTGCGTTATCCCGAAGCTGGAGCAGGGCAAGCCGACGATTGTCGACGTGCCCTATATCGACAAGCCGTTCTGCGGAATGGCGCTGATCGATCGCCACTACGTCCGCCTCAGCGAGTTCACCAAGGCACACGACGAGACCCCCGTTTCGTGCGCCACTGACGCTTCTTGCACTAAGACTTCTCGGTACTACCTGGACGAGAAGCGCGAAACCGAGCCCTACATCATCATCTTCCAGGGGCCAAAGCAGCCGAAATCCGCCTAAGCGCGGTTTTTTAAGAATCATCCATGTCGTTTCGGTACGCTCTTTGGTAGTACCAGAAGGAGGTAACGAACATGACGACCACGAATCTTGCGACGGCAAAGGAAGTAGCGACCGCCATCGCTTCGTTGGGCTTCCAAGCGTCCAGGGAAACTCTCGGGGCCATCTCCCGCAACTGCCGCGAGGACTTCCTGGAGCACCTTTCCCGCTGCATTACGGACCAAGATCAGGACGGCAGCAGCAAGAAGTTCATCGGCAACCTGCTCCGATGCCTGGCCCCGAATACCATCAGTCGGATCAAGCTCATCTTCCCCGATGCGACGATCGACATGATCGTGCCCGTGGCAAAGGCAGTGCCGACTCGCTTCCTTTCCGCAATTGATGCTGCACATGACCCGAAGCATGCTCGCCATGAGGATGCGAAGGCCTACCTCGCATCGATCTTCGCGCCGCCTGATTCACGAAACGATGAAGAGCCGTCGCAATCTTCCTCGCAACACCAGCACGGTCACCAAGATGAGCCGCCGGTTGATCAAGCGGCGATGACTCGCCGCCAGGCGCCGGCGGGTAGCAAGAAGTATCACTCGGTCCACGTGTATGGCTCGACCGCTGCGCTCTGCTTCAACGCAACCGACTGGAACGGGGCCCCGGGAGTCATGGTCGATGCCGCAATGCAAACCGGCCCCAAAACCTACGATTGGAAAAATGCCGTGCACGTGTGGCTCGACATCAATGAAGTCGGTGCGGTCCTCGCGGTATTTCGCCGTTGGCGCAAGGGTGTCGAGTTCTCCGCCCACGGCGCGCAGAACGACAAGGGCTTCGCCATCGAATTCCAGGGGCAACACTTCTTCGCAAAGGTCACCGCGAAGAAGGCTGCGGCCGGCGCCGTCCGTGCCGTGAAGATCTTCCCATCGGACGCAATGTCTGTGTCGATCCTGTTCCTCACCCAGCTCGCAGAAAGCTATCCGATGATTCCACTGAACGAGCTCCTGGCCACAGTGCGGGCCACCCATCAAATCGAAGATGCAGCCGCCGCCTAACAATGAAAGGGATGCTGTTGAACAGGCGAATGGGCAGCCTCTGCTCGATCGCCTGAAGCGGCTTGGCATAACTTCTTGGCGCGAACCACTGCTCTGTCTTCCTAAGCTGTTTCAGGATTACTCGTCGATCAGCACGTTGAAGCAAGCCCTGCCCCAAAACGATGTGGTGGCCGGGCCCAAGTTGTTCACCCTCTTGGTATCGGAAAAGGCGGTCGTCGTCTCCCAACCAAAAAAACGCCTTGTCATGACCGCCACGGACGGGATGCTCTCAGTGAAGATCGTCATCTTCGTAGTCCAGGGCGTTGATGTTCCTACGTGGAAGGCATTCGAGGAAAGCGACAAGATTCACCTCCGCGGAGTGCTCCAGAACTGGAACGGAAAGCTGCAGATTACCGGCCCAGCCTTGATCGATCCTCAACTGGTCGGCAAGGTAATCCCCGTCTATGAAAAGCGCCGTAGTGTGGTGGCTGATGGCGCCATTTATGACGCCACCCGGTATGCTCTCGAGCACCATCTGAAAGAGACGATCGACTACCTGGTCGAGAGCTATCACGGCTTTCCGGAAGCCGAGATCCTTCGACGAGCTCGTCTCAAGGCCCCATCCATCGAGGTCATCCTACGCGCGGCCCACCAGCCAACGTCGGAGGATGAAGGAATGCGAGGGATCGCAGGCATGCGTCGCCTGGCTGCGCTTTCTGTTGTTGAGAACGCCCGCCGCCTCAAAAAGCGCGCCCCTGTGCCGGAGTCCGTGGTGTCCATACCAGACACGCTGATTCAGAAACTGACCGCGAAGCTTCCCTACCCTCTGACCGGCGACCAACGCCGTTCTATTGGTGAAATTGTCGCCGACATGGCTTCACCTCTTCCTATGCGTCGGGTTCTAAGCGGTGATGTTGGAAGCGGTAAAACGCTCCCTATCATGATCGCGGCACTGGCTACGCAGAGCCTGGGGCATAGGGCTGTCATCCTTACCCCCAACGGCCTCCTGGCTGATCAGTTCGTGAAGGAATGCAAGGCCCTATTCGGCGAGGATAGCCAGGTCATCTCGGTGACTTCTGGCACCAAGAAACTCGATCTTTCCGGCAATCCGATCCTGGTCGGGACCACTGCCCTTCTCACCCGCCTTAAGGGTGAGCCTCCTCCTGCCCTGTTCTGTGTCGATGAGGAACAGAAAATGTCTGTCAGTCAGAAGGTGGAACTGACAGGATTTGCCAGCAATTGCCTCCAGGCAACCGCCACGCCCATTCCCCGCACAACTGCCTTGATTACCCATGGTGCGATGGACGTCTCGGTTCTGAAGGAGATGCCAGTGGTGAAGAACATCACCACGTATATCGTCACTGCTGGTGAGCGAAAGCGCCTCTTCGACCATACGCGCAAGGTCCTCGCTTCAGGTGGGCAGATTGCCATCGTCTACCCGATCGTCAACGACGATGAGCAGGAAAAGAAAAGCGTCGTCGCCGCGGCCGCCGAATGGGACAAACAGTTCCCAGGCCTTGTGGGAATGGTGCACGGTCAAATGAAGGAGGCAGAAAAGGTTGCTGCGGTCGACGGCCTCAAAAGCGGAAATCAAAAAATTGCCGTCGTGAGCAGCGTCATCGAGATCGGGCTGACGCTGCCAAGCCTTCGTTCTCTCATTGTTGTGCATGCCGAACGCTACGGCACTAGCACACTGCATCAGCTCAGGGGACGAGTGGCCAGACTCGGCGGCAACGGTTACTTCTTCCTGTTTCTACCAGAGAGCGTTGCGCCCGAGACCATGCAACGCCTTCAGCTGCTCGTCGACTACAGCGACGGCTTTACCTTGTCCGAGAAGGACGCCGATTTACGCGGGTATGGCGATCTCTTTGAAGACGCTGAACGCCAAAGTGGAAACAGCCGAAGCACGATCTTCCGCTGCGTGGACCTTACTCCCTCTGAGATCCATGCGGCGACTATCAATGAAGCCCCGCCCTCCTAACAGCACGAAAGAAATCCACCGAAAGGAAAACGCATGTTTGGCCCGAAGAAGCAAACCACCGCACCGAAACCCAATGGAGTCGACAATCTGATCCATAAGCTCAAGGCGCTGCCGCCGGCGATCGACCTTATCGTTGCTGCAACCCTGGGCGGGTATTCCTTCGTGGCCATCTATGTCGACAACGCGAAATTCGTCGGCCTTGCCTGCATTCTGATCGCACTGATCTTCGCCGTCCTGGGCATATCTGCCGTGACCCGAGAAATGAAGGATTTCAAAGTAGTCGAGCAAAACTCGAACCCCGAAGCCCTCCGGATGATGAAGACCCAACAATTCGAGAAATACCTGGTGGCCCTCTTCAGCCTGGATGGCTACCAAGTTCGTCCATCGATCGACGAGTTGCACCGTCAAGACGATGCCGACCTGATTGCGGTAAAGAAGAAGGAAACCATCCTCATCCAGTACAACCATTGGGACGAGGATATTGTCGGTACCAAGCCAATTCAGTCTCTCCACAAGGCAGCCGCGGCGGTGCGTGCTCAGGGCGCAACGGCGATCAGCTTCGGTCGTTTCTCGGCAGAGGCTGTGGATTGGGCGCGGCGAAAAGGCGTCACCTTGATGTCGATGCAGGATGTGATCGACATGGCCTGCCGTCTGACTGGCCTTACCCCAGAAAAGGCTACTCCCGAGCCGGATGAGGAAGTGATGGTTGAAAAGGCCCATGAGGTCGCAGAGGTAGTGCGTGGTCACCATCGCTTTTTGTTTGTCGACTTTGCCGGCCTCGAGCATGGCCTTGCGCGACTCAGCGAGTTGCTTCTGCAATACCCCGCCTACCAGGTGATTGCTTCAACCATTCCTCCATTGAAAACTATCGAAGACGTTCGGCTTTCCATTAGGGAATGTGGCGATCGCTTGGCCGGCCATTTGGAGGCTGCCCAAGACGGTCGGTACTTTGCCATCCAAAAGCATCTCCAAGCCTCAAGGGAAGGAAAACACGCGACCTGGCTGGCCGTCGACTCAGAGCCTCGTCAGTTTCCGGAAGGTTGTGCAGAGCTGATCGCGGTGAATCGCGCATTCGGCTTCGATGTCTCTGCATCCCAGCGCCTCATTGAAGCGATGGTCATCGTTGATCGGCGAAGCGTCGCCGGTTAATGGCGAGCTGAACTTTCGTTCCCGGCAGCCTCAGCATCGAATCGCAGAATGGTCGTGATTCGGTGCTCGATCCAGTCCGACTTGTTTTCAACTGAGTCGGGGACGTCTTTTGCAACCTCGCGCACGAAGCGGCCGACTTCCGCCTTGCTCCCTTTGGCCTCGGCCAACTGAGCAACGACGTCCTTATGGATGGTCACAGAGGTTTTCTGTCCGCGGATCGAAACGGTGAAATGCTCGTTCTGCTTGCGGGACCTCTTGGGCTTCACCTGAGCCGCGGCAAGGGCTTGTGCCACAGCTTCCTTGATGATGTCGGTCAGGTCGGGAGGAACCAGGGCTTCCTGCGGCCGACCAAGAATCTTGGCAGCCTTTTGCCGATACGTTGACGCGAAGGCTCCGATCGCTTCGTCATCCGCTCCGCTTTCGACGAGACCACGGACCGCCCCTCCTACGAGGGCGTTGAGCTGCCGGTCCTTGATCTCATCGTCGTTCATCACGCGAGTATAGCTAGCATGCCCATATGCGCCTACTGGCCGGGGCATAGGCGCACCGCGATTTTGATGCGCCACGCTCCTTTTCTGTACTTGTCGCGCCTATTATCGATGCGCTGCCGGCCGGCGCGCATCAGGCGCATTGATTTTTTATGCGGGATGTACATCGAGTTTTGGGCCAATTTGCCTAAACATTAGGCAACGCGCCCAGGTTTTCAGGGCAGTTTCTGCCCAAAAGAACAAAACAACAGGCCCCAGGCTATCCTCCATTCGGCGCCAGGCTCCGCTGTCTCTCTTTTTTCAATAAACGATTCCCAGTGTTCCTGTACAAAAATATGTCGTGATAACAATAGCTTAGCTGGATAAAGTTAAAGGAATATGGACAGTGGACGGCTAAACTGGGCGTGGTCGACGGAGAGATTGCTTACGGTCGCAGGCGGAGTCGAGGACAGTCTATGTACAGGTTGAGGAAATCAGGGCCAGCCCGCCTGAATTTGGAGGCCTATCCATGTACAACCCGATGACTGGCCCATCGGAAAAAAAGTCTATGGCATCATCGCGCAGTCAAATCCCATAGACTGCTTGAGCGAATGTGGCGGAACGTAGAACACACACCATAGGTGATCCTGATTTCGACATGCGCCAGCATGAGCCGGAGCAGCGAAATCTCTTCCCTACGGAAGATCTCATCGTTCCAGAGTCCGTGCAGAAAATGCGCAAGGCCGTCGCCGCTATTCATGCAATTCCCAGGAACCCGGAGGATTCGCAGAACCTGACCAACCGCCGAGTTTTCGACGGGTTGATCATCGTAGCCCAAATTCACTGCCGGCAGCGCGGCAAGGAATTCATCCAGCGGATCAGAGACGAGCGCGTGTCTCCGTTGTTCGAGGTGCGCACCTCAGAACTGGGCAAGCTCTCCGGAATACCAGGCAAGAATTACGACCGCATCATCGAGGAGATCAATCGGATCTACGAGATGGACTTCGAGTTCGATGTTTGCGCAGAGGATGGCGAGACCATCTGGGAAAACAGGGCTCGACTCCTGTCGAGCCTTGGTGTCGGCAAGAATCACAAGCGCGGCTACATTCGGTTCGCAATGGACCCAGAGATGCTGATCTTGCTCCTGGAGCCAAACCTGTGGGCATCATTTTCGCTGTCCGTTATGCACGACCTCGGCACATCGGCGGCATATGCGCTTTTCCAACAGACCTATCGCTATATCAACACGAACCAGAAGCTGACGGCGGTCCTGCCAACAAAGACATGGATCAAACTTTTGGTCGGAAAAAATCGGTATGTCAAAGACGTCGATGGCAAAGATGTCATCAATTACGGTGAGTTCAAGCGGCGCGTTCTGAATGACGCGATCGAGAAGGTCAACGAGGTCCCGGCGCTCACCTACAAGATCGAGTTGAAGGAGTACCGGCAAGGAAACCGGGTAGCTCGTCTGCAGTTCAAGTTCATCCCCAAGGAACCAACCCTCCAACTCGAGTCGGCTTGGCCGGAGGACATCCTGACTGTCCTAAAGTCGATCGGATTCCTGGACAAGGAAATCACCGACATCAGCCAGGCCCACTCCTCTGCGTCCGTTGCAGACGCCATCTGCCGACTCAAGGAAGCGGAACAAAGGTTGAGGTCCGAGGGCAAGTCGATTTCGTCTAGGAAGCCATACTTCGTTGGCATCCTCCGCAACATTGCCGCCGGCGAAGATGAGATCGATCCAGAAAAGATCGAGGCTGAAGTCCGTGTTGAAATGGCGGAACGTGCAGCCGAGGAGCGGAAGAGAAAGATGCAGGATGCCTACGATGAGCATCGTCGCAAGCGATTCTCTGCATGGGTCGCGTCCCTGTCCGTAGAGAACCGCAAGCAACTGATTGCTGACTACGAGGCCAGTGAGGACTTCAATCCTGTCCTGGGGAAGTCCTTGAAGAAGGTGCTGACCGAAGAAAACAGGAGCGGACTGACCACGCTCCGCGTCTGGATGGAAAAGCACCGGCCCGAGACCTTGGCCAGTGTCTTCAACACCCCTGAATACCAGAGCCTTGAAGGCTGGATGATGTGGAAGCTATCTGGCGATGATGCGATCGAGGCCTAATCGACGTCGACCCCGAGATCGTGGAGCTGCGAGCTCATCTTGCGGTTCTTCGCGTCGAGCGCCACAAAGCGCTGCAGGAGCTGGTCGTGCCTAGCCTTCCAAAGGATGCCATCCCCAGTGTCGTCGCCGGCGGCCTTCTGACGCTTAGTGGCGATTACCGCAGGCGGCATAGCCCCCTGCCCTGCTTTGACCATTTGCCGCAGATCGTCGACGCCCTGGAGCAACATCCTCTGGGAATCCTGGTGGCCGGCCAGAAGCTTATCAACGTCTGCGCGTGCGCTGGTCAGGGAATCTTTCAAAGCTTGATTCTCGGCCTCCAGCACTTTCTCGCGAGCCAGGCTGGCATTAAGGGCGTCTTCAAGTGCTGCGATCCGTTGAGGAAGCGATTTGGCCCCGCGGCCGATCAGTGTGGCCGGCGTCTGGCGATCTGCTTTGGCCAGTTCCTCTACGACCGTACTGGCAGATCCCCCACCCGCGTCCTTGAGGATGTCGCGGTGGGTCAATGGTTTTCCAAGCGCAATACGCTCCTGGATCACCTCCTGAATTCGCTCCCGATAAGAGTGCCGAGAACGCTTGGATGCAGTCGATTCGCTCATGGTAGCAACATAGTAGCAAACGCTACGGTAATGTGCAGAAAAATGGGCGATCAGCTGTGGAACAGGCGATTTCCGTGGAACATAGGGGGCATCGAATATAACGAAAACCCGCGTGCGCTCTGGGTTTCGTGGTGCATCGAAGATCAACCTACAAAAAGTCGTGAAACATCGATGAGCGGCGTTAGAGGGCGCCGCATGACGCGCCGAAAAGAGCATTCCAATGGCAATTATCGTAGCTGGTATAGGCCAGAAACACAACGATCACCGTCGGTCGTGAGCAGCATCCACGTCCATCACGGACACGCACCAAGCCGGATTTCCCCACCGAATAGGTCCATTCCTACACGTAAACCCCAGTTTACAGCTGTATTTCACTATTGTGGATTTTCCGAAGTCGACCATACTCTCGCGAACTTGGAGACCCCGGGTCCAGAGGGCGCGGAAGACTTTTTGCAAAAAGAGATGGCTGAATGTGGTTATATGGCAACTGTTGGTAGGGTAAAAACGCGAAAAGCGGTATTTAGCCTACCAGCGAGATTGACAAACCGTAACCGCGCCAAAATAATGCGCGAAGGCAACCATGAGGATGGAATGGAATGAGCGACCTCAGACCCACCTATGCATACATCGGCGTCGTTGAACACCGTCTGAAATCGGCAGCAGCCCTCCTCGGCGTATCCGAAAACACGCTGCGCACGACCTTGTCGGAAAGTGGCATTGAGGTTCGCCGCGCCAATCACGACAACCCGAACGCTCCCGCAGTTCGCCTCTTCGATCTGCCGACGATCTTCCAGATCGCCGATTACCGTCGAGCGAAGAAACTGACCAAGGGCCCCGAGGGCAAAAAGCCCATCGTAATCGCCATTGAGATCATCAAGGGGGGCACTGGCAAGACGACCACTGCCGCCGAAGTCGCTGTACAGCTGCAATTGCAAGGATTGAAGGTCCTGGGGATCGACATCGATATCCAGGCTAACTTCACCCAGCTCATGGGCTACGAAGCGGATCTAACGGAGGACGAGGCCGCTCTATACGGCCTGACCGAAGAAGCCATCGTCAATGGGACGTTCGCTACCATTTGCGGCCCCTTCATCGAGCGCAATGGCCGTCCCGTGGATGCTAAGGCGATCATCAAATACCCCTTCGGTCCCAGTGGTCCGGCAATCATTCCTGCTGATACCTTCTTCAGCGACCTTGAACACGATATCTCGAAAACCGGCGGCAAGCGTGAGCTGGTCTTCCAGAAGTTTTTCAAGGAATCCCTGGCCGGCAACGTGCCGGGTCTGAATGTGGGTGACTTCGACGTCGTTCTCTTCGACTGCCCGCCGAATATCAGCTTCGTTGCTACAAACGCCCTCGCCTCTGCGGATATCGTTATCGCGCCGGTGAAGATGGAATCCTTCTCGGTCAAGGGGCTTTCGCGCTTGATCGGCGAGGTTCATACGCTCAAAACCGAGTACGGTAACGAGGTGAAGGATCCCGAACTGGTCATCCTCCCCACCTACTATTCCACCAACCTTCCGCGGGTTGGACGCATGCAAGAGAAGTTGTCACAGTACCGGGCCAACACCTCCCCCGTCTCGATCAGCCAAAGCGAAGAGTTTCCGAAATCGACCGATAACTACATGCCGCTGACGGTGATCAAGCCGACGTGTCAGCCAGTCAAGGAATACCGCATGTTTGTTGATCACCTCATCAAGAAGATCAACGAGGTTTCCAAGGCTCGCGCCAGCTGATGAAGTAGGAGGAGAAGATGAAGCAGCGAGTAATTAAACGGCCCGACATGCCATTGGCGCGCCTCGGCGCTCCGGCGCCTGGCACAGCCCCCTCAACCGACACCGCAGAGACCCCGGTTGCAAGCGCCACTACTCAGGCCCAGGCCTCCCCTCCCCTCCGCCACCTGGCAGGAGCTGAGGAGGTAATCGACGTCCCGGTCAATAAGCTCCGTGTTTCGCCATGCAATGCGCGGAAAATCCGCTTGCCAAAGCGGGTGTCGAAGATCGCCGAAAGCCTGAAGAACAATGGCCAGAAAGACCCCCTTTATGTCTATCCAGGGGCCGGGGATGACGAAGGTTATTTCATGGTCCTTGGGGGGGAGACGCGGCGCTTGGCCGCTTTGCAGATCGCCCTCCCGACGCTGAAGGCCTTTGTGGACAGGAAGGTCGATCCTACCGATTCGCTCAATCTGACCAAGATTTCCAACATCCTGAACGATTCGGCCGACGAATGCGATCTCGATCGCGGGATGGTCGCCATCGACCTGCTCGAGAAGGGGCACACCCAGGGCGAGGTCGCCGAGGTGCTGGAGCTGGAAAGTCACACGCACGTTCAGCGCCTGGTGAAACTCGCCTCGTTGCCGAAGCGATTTATCGACTTTGGTCAGGACTACCCCGAGCGTTTTTCGGCGAGTCTCGGCGCATACATCAGCCAGGCGCTGGAACGGCACAGCGAGGATTTTGGTTATGACCTCCTGAAGGCGGCTCTAGTCGACGAATTGACGCATCGCAAGATCGCTAAAGCCATTGAAGCTGGGCCGAGCAGCAAGCAGGCTGGCCAGGAGCGAGGGAAACGCCTCCGTCGAGACGGTGGGTTCGATATCACAACCCCCGACGCGCCAGGAGGCCGCTACGACGTTTACAAGTCGAAAACGCCCGGGCTGAAAGTGCTGAAGCTGCAGGTTGAGATTCCCGACGATCTGGCGAAGGACTTGAACGAGAAACTGACCGAAGTCCTGACCCAATTTATCCAATCATCGAAAGAACAACAGTAAGAAGCTGTAAAAATCAAATGAGCAGAGTTGTTAAAGGACAGGCATTCATCGTTCGCCGCGTAGCTCGGCGAGTGGGGCTTGTTCGACTCCTCCGGGTTTGCACGTTGACGTGCAAGCCCCACACCGGGGTCTGCTCAATACACGTTGACGTGCAGCCTTTGGCACAACCCTCCTTGTGCCGCCATCCCCATCGGCACGCTTTGCACGTCGACGTGCAATCCGTTTCGGCGCCAGTGGTGGCCTGCCTGCACGTTGACGTGCAAACAAACAACCCACCCTCCCCTGCCCTTCCTCGGTCCATCGTTTTGCACGTTGACGTGCAGCATCCGGGGCCATCCTTGCGTCGCCATTACTGTCAGCGTGTTTTGCACGTCGACGTGCATCCATTTTCTGCGCATGCAGTAGGTGGTCTGCACGTTGACGTGCAAAGCCCGTTTTCGCTTTCGTGTAAAGCCCGATCCGATGACTTCGGACCGGCCAGGAAAAGCTTGCACGTCAACTTGCAACGGTTACGCGACAAGCGGAAACGGTGGGCGGGAGATATCTCGCCACGCTCAAAACAGAAAGCAAACAGACAACTGAGGTCCAGGCAAAACCTGGGCCTCAGTCATTTTGGGGTTCGGAAATGAGATAGCGAAAACAGAAAGCAGAAAAGGAAAACGCCCCAAAGCGGCAACTTTGAGGCGTTGGGAAGAGAGGGATTTAGGTCTCTCGTTCGGACAAACGAATCCTAAACACCCTCCCCCACGAAGTCAAACATTTTCATCGGCTGAAGAAGACCGAGGGGGTATTCATGCCAACTGTTGATAAAACCGTTGGAGGTAGAACTATTGTCGCCTCACGAACGGGGGAGATGCGTCCACAGAGACGCCGGCCGGCCGTGGCCGTACCGGCGCGCTACCGTAATCGTCCGTCGCCAATAAGAGTCGCCATTTATAAGACGTGGGAAGTATCTGCATCTTTAGGATTCACAAAAGCAACGACAGCAGTCTTGCAAGCAATCATTGCGGCAGGTGTGTCAGCAGATGATCCTTTGGCCCCTATTTTCGCCAGAAAGGCCACGATCGCGACGATGGCCCAATGCAGCGAGGTGACCGTCTATCGAGCCATGCGCCAGCTCGAAGAAGGCGGTTGGATATCGAGATCCGAACAGGTGCGTCTCGACGACGGGTCTATGGATATTGGTCTTCTCTCGATCACGAAGAAATTGGCCGCCTTGGTTGGGCTCTGGCTTGAAGAAGAGGTTCATGGCAACACCGAAGAATCCAAGCGTTCACAGGGCGAAGATTTCGAGCCGATTACTGTGAACAACAACGATTATTCATGCCCGCAAAATCTGGGGGGCAGTGAAAGCACAGCCCCCGCCGCGGCCCTGGCCGGAAATCGCCCACAGCAGGATCGCGCAAGAGGCTCGCTTCGCACTCAAATGAAAGACGGCCTGACAGCCGGTTCCATATATAGGGGTGAACGTAGTATTGATCCAAAAGCTTCAGTGAACTACCAGTCCACGCAGCCAGGCTTCGTTCGCATCAATGGAAGGTCGGTGGCGCAGGAACTGGTTTGGCTAATCGAAGAAAAGAGGCTGACGTTTGGGGCTTTGTTCCAACTTCAGACGCTCGCAAAACTAGTTCCCGGGCAAACCCTGTCGGATTTTGTGGCTTATCGAAGCGAGAGAATCAAACAACTGCCGACAACAAGCGATTGTTATCGTTACCTCAGAAAACTCATTTCCGACGGCATCGATGCTCGATACCTGTGCGCCCAGAGGGCAAAACAAGAGCACCGAGTAATGCGGCGCCAGCAGCGCGATCAAACGGCAGCAAGCAGGGCGGCCTGGTGCCGAGCAAGGCATGACATGACCTTCCTCAACACGCAAACCCGGGCCACGTATCGAATCAACGCCAATTACGGCCTACTCGAGGTCGGTGAGAACGGGCTGCCGAGCTCGAGGCCGAACCTTCCAATAACGAGCAAATTCATCAAAGCGGTCGAGGAGGGACGGCTGGTTCCGTTTGTGAAAGAGGAGCCGGCAATCAATCGCGAATTGGGTAGCCGCCGCCTTGATGAAATGGCCAAGAAATTCCCGTGGCTTCGACTGAAAGGGAAGGGATGCAACGCGGAGGAGGGGAGGGCTTGACATGGTGATAATTTGAGCAGCAAAATGCGAACATTGCCTGAAATCTAGGCACCAGATTTTCTACTTCGGCGTGCTTCATTTGTCGGGGTGCAGGTTTTTCGGGTGACCGAAAACGCTAGCAGAGCAGCGATAAGCTCCGCTTCAATCTGGCCAGTGTGATCTGCGCCAGGTACCTGCAACCCTTTGGGGACTCGTAATCCCCACAGGGGCTTGCGATGTCCTCAGAAAGCATGAGGTACGTCGTGAGTAGTGCAGTTCCTCAAGGGGCTCAAGTCCCCCTTGTTGCCGAGTTCCGCTTGGGCACGAAAGTGCTCATACAGTGGGCGTTATGGCAGAAGCAGCATGCCTATCCGAAGGCTTCCAGAATCGGTGTTTTCCGCAAGGAAGACATGCGTCTGGTGGTCTATCAGTACGGAAGATCTCTCTGCGTTGCGGTGAAACAGGCCGATGTTGCGCCTAAGATCCGTGACTTCAGGGAATGGCGGCAGCGTTTCGCTACCGTCAAAGGCAAGCTGATCCAACGCGGTTGGGCGCTGGTGGAAGATCGCAAGGAGGTGAGTCATGTCGCTCACTAACTTCGATCTGTTTGGCCATCCGGTTGCTGTTCCGCAAAACGTAACCCCTCCACGTCGTCGAGTTGTTTCGCAAGCTGCAAAGCGCGCGAAGCTGGCTCGCCATCTTGAGAAATCCAACAACCTCGTTCTATTTGACGAGCTACTGGATTTCCTCAAAGCCCCGTTGTTGAAACAACAAATCGATATGGACGCGACGTTTGCGTCTGATGTCGGAACGGTTGGCGTCATCGAAGTTGATGAAGATGGCAATACGCACGACGCGGATTCAGCGCTTGTGATCCCCTACGAAGCATGGGGGGAAGAATGGGTGACTGACTCCAGTGGCCTTGCCTGGTCGAAAGAAGGTCTGTTGTTTACGCAAGTGCGTCTCTTCTGGCGGTCTATGGAAGAACTTGCCTTGAGCAACAACGAACAGGAAAAATGGTCTGTTCTGCGCTGGATTTTCCGCCCGGCGATCTGGAAGCATTACGTGTACGACAAGCGCATTGGCCGCAGCCATTGCTTTGAAGTGCACGAGCGTGACGAAACGTTTTCTTTCCACAACTGCTGCATCGCGGCGCGCGTGGATGAGGACACGGTTCGAGAAGGTGTCCGCAGGAATATCCCTGCGGAAGTAGTCAAGGCCGTCGAAAAAGTCTGCAAGTTCGACTGACGGTTCCCGCTAGGGGCACATCCCCTAACGGGGCATGGTGCCCCTTTCTTTTAGCCTTTGTGAAAGGAAAGCTCCATGTTTGATCTGTCTGCAATTCTGGTTCAAGTGTCTTACAGCCTCTGCGAAGTATTCGGGTTCGATCCGAATGAGGTTGACCCGAGCATAACGGTGGATGGGTTTGAAATTCCTGACCCCGCCACACTTGCCGACCCTGTGGCGCAGCAGTACGCAGCATTCCTGCGCGCCGCGGTTCCGCCAATCGATCCGTACTACCAGTTCCGCAAGGATCTGGTGCGGGATATTCGTTACTGGTGGCTGACAGGGGACGGTGATGTTCTGCTGTTGTGGGGGCCTACTGGCTCCGGCAAGACCTCGGTCTTTGAGCAGTGGTGCGCCCGCCTAGGTATCCCGCTGTTTATGGCCAAAGGTCATCGTCGCTTCGAGCCGATGGAAGCCTTCGGGCAATTCGTCGGTGGTGAGAACGGGACGACGCCGTGGGTTGATGGGCCGGTGACGCTGGCGGCGCGGTATGGCTTGCCTTGCATCATCAATGAGTATGACCGCATTGCTGCGGACAGGACGATCGTGTTCAACGACGTTTTCGAGGGTCGTTCTTTCCCGATCCCCGGCAAGTCTGGTGAGGTGGTAACGCCGCAACCGGGCTTCCGCGTTGCCATTACGGCCAACACCAACCTGGTGGAGGACCTGAGTGGTAACTACGGCACTGCCAACACGCACGATATCTCGATCCTGGAACGGATTGTGGCCCTGCACGTGGGGTACCCGTCCGATGACACGGAAGCGAAGCTGTTGGAAAAGGAGCTGGAGCAATTCAGCGACGATCTTCTCTCCTACTGGTTTGATCAGGAGGGCATCAAAATCTCCACGCCGCAAGGCATGAAGGAAGGATCTGCGATCAACCGCGGTGAGTTCATTCAGGGGCTTTTGGAAGTGGCCAAGAAGATCCGGGCGCAGTCGAAGGATGGTGGCAACACCTCTGACTCTGCGCTTGAACGCACGATGTCCACGCGGATTCTTCGTAAGTGGGCTCGTCACTCGGTTGCACAAGCTAGCGCCCCTGAGAAGTTGGGGTTGTCGGCTTTGCACCTGGCGCTGAAGAAGTATCTCTCCAGCCTCTCGACGGAATCGACCCGTATTGCGCTCCATCAAGCGGTGGAAAACGTGTTCGGCGTTGGTGAAGTTGTAAAGCCGTAAGGAGATGCCCATGAGCAATAACAAGTTCGTGGGCGTTGCCTACTGGTCGGTGGCTACACAGGTCGCCGACTGGTTGGCCAGGGCAGCAGATGTCCTGATGCCGTTGGAAAGGGCAGGTATTGCAGTGCTTGCATATGACTGCTTGCCTGGTGGGAATCAGCTGACCGTTACTTTCGGTGAAGAGCGTCATCAGATGCTCGTCACCGATGGAAAGGGACGCGGAGTAGTGCGCGCGTCCGAAGCGGCAGCTGTGTTTGTCGTATGCCTGGTAGGCTTGAGAAAGGCCCTGGGAGACATCTCAGTTGTTACGGACTCGCAAGAAACCGTACCAGCACTACCTCGCCAAAACTATCCGCTTTATGCGGACAGCTGGCAGCGCGTCCTACCGGTCGCGCAAGAACTTGGATTGGCCACAGGCGCAGCTTTCACCGCTCGCCATAACGCCGTCTTGAACAACGTGTTCTGAGGAGAATTGAGATGTCTGCACACATTGTCGACAAGCTTTTGTTCCTGGTCATCATCGTGGCCGCTGCCCGTGTCCTGTGGTGCTTCTATCCCTACCGTCAGGTGGTGGTGGAGGAAGACTCCCGCGAGGTGGTCGCGCCTGAAGTTCAACCCGAAGCAGTACAGCAGCAAATGGACGCTGCTCCAGTTTCATCGGAGCGCGAACAAGTAACGGCGTCCCCCCTGTTTGTCCGTCATCTGACTGACATGGCAACCCTGATGGTTCGCTACCGGCATCGGAAGCAAGCCTGCACAGCTCACCTGATTGTTTGGTCGGGCTCGAAGCGCAAGGGTTATTCGGATAGCTACTTCGACCTTGGTCTCATCGAGGGACAGGAGCTTACCGAGCAGGTTATCGAGCAAGCGCTGGCCCTGGCCAAGCAACAGCTCTTAGATCTGGCCGAGAAGGGCAAGCGGAAGCGTCGTGAATCCAAGAAGCAGAAACAGGAAGCCGCAGCAGTAGCGGAACTGGCAGTAGCGGAAGTAGTGGAGGCTCCGGCCGATGTTGCAGTCGTGGCTGCCCCCGTGGTGGTAGAGCAGAAAGCGGAAGTGACTCCGGTTGTTGTGGAGGACACCCCGCCTGAATCGATCAAGCTCAAGAGGTTCCCGTCGGTGTACCGGGGCATCATCAAGGAAATCGGGATGATGACTCAGAACAAAGATGGGCGTGAGTTCGAGACCTTCGGCGTGCGTTTCAAGACGCAAGAAGGAGTCGTCGATGCAGTATTCGGCGTCAATCTCCGTGAGGCCCTGCGTGACGCGAAAGCGGACGTGGGTGACCAAGTGGAAATCCTGAAAATCGGTCGCAAGACCATCACGAAGGGCAAGGCGCCGATGAATCTGTTCAAGATCGCCAAGCTGGAATGCACTGCGTAACACCTTCATTTGGGAGCAAGGACCTTCGGGTCTTTGCTTCCCCTCCCTTTTTGTTCAATGGCGATTCTCGAGAGTCGTCATCGAAGAAAAGCATCCCGGTCCATAGCGGATTTCTTGGCTATCGACGTTCAAGCCATCCCCAGTTTTTGCTCCGTGAGGAGTCAAGCCGCAGCCCTGGTCGGTTATCCAGGTGCTCTCTTACTCACCTTCGTGTGAGTGAAATTGGGGTCGTTGTTTGGCCTCAACTATCTTCAGAAACGCACGTCTCGCCTAAGTAGCATCGAGGCTGCAGTTCTGGAAACGCGGTAGCGGCATCATGCTACCGTCATAACTTTACGCCTAATCCGGTTGGTACCCTTTCTATCCGCGCTCATTGAGCCGGCCGGTGCAGAACGTAGAAAAAATGGAGATTTTTCAGCCATGGTTTCAGTCAACAAAGTAATCCTGGTCGGCAATGTTGGCGCCGATCCCGAAACCCGCTACATGCCGAACGGAGATGCAGTGTGCAACTTTCGTCTCGCAACCACCGAGTCCTGGAAGGACAAGAACTCCGGTGAAAAACGCGAGCTGACCGAGTGGCACCGCATCGTCTGCTATCGCAAGCTGGCAGAAATCACTTCGCAGTATGTGAAGAAGGGCAGTCAGTTGTACCTGGAAGGCCGTAGCAAGACACGCAAGTGGCAAGATAAGGACGGACACGATCGTTACACCACGGAAATCGAAATGACGGAAATGCAGATGTTGGGCAACCGTCGTTCCGGTGACTCTGATAGTGGCGGTGATGATCGCCCGTCTCGTCAGCAAAGTGCTGGCGGCGGTGGTAACGGCGAACCGCCGGTGCGTGAGCGTCGTCCGGCTCCGGCCTATAACCCGATGGAAGACGACATTCCGTTCTAGCGCGAACTCATAGAATGAAAAGATTAAGCCGGCATGTCATTTGCCGGCTTTCGTGAAGGCCTCTGCCCGCGTTCGTCGGGTTGCTTAACCTGTTGTACCAACCCCTTGCGGGACCATATCCCGCAAGGGGTGATGGTTCCCGCTCGTTTTGTTTAGAGAGGAAATCATCATGTACGGTGCCCCTTCCCTGGGCTACGGTTGCGAAATCGTCCATTCCTTCAACGCCCTGATCGATGCGATCAAGCGTCGCCAAGTGCTGCGCCCGCGCAGCAAGCTCGCCATTAACCTGGCGGGTAGCGACATCGAGGTGAATCTGCTGGCCAACGGCTTCGTCGAGTTGGATGGCAAGGTTCAGCCGGTTGCTATCGAGAAGGAAATCGAGGACGCCATGCAGCAGTTTGGTGCTGTCCTCAAAGAGGTTCTGGTGTAGAAATGCATCCGAATTTTACCCCGGTGTCGTCGAGCAACATCGACGGCTACCTTTACATGGCCGATCGGAAGATCCTGCTCATCGCTTTCAAAAGTGGTGGGACATATGCCTACGAAGATGTTGAGCAACCTGTCGCTACTGGGTTCGCGCAAGCACCGTCGAAAGGCAAGTTTTTCCAGTCGGACATCAAGGATCGCTACGCCACGTCCAAGCTCGACGACATGGCCCTTGCGAATCTCCTGGGTGGTATGGGTGCTTCGGTACCGCCTCAACCTCGCCGCAAAGCGCCGAGGGTGACGCTGCAGTCGTTGTTGCCGCGCTATCCAATGCTCAAAGCGGTTTTCTGATGATTCGGCCGGTAGGTATTCCTTCGGGACGCCTTCCGGCCGGCGTCATCTTCAGGCCACTTCCGCGGTACCCGAGCATCGTCGCGTACGTGGCTCGCCTGATCTTTCATCGCTATGCCACGCTTGGTTTGCTCACAGCATCCGGCTACCCGGTGGTGGAAATGGGTGTGATGGTTTCGGTACCTGGCGACGCATCCAACGTCGTGCCCATTGCAGTTTGAATGCGGAGAGACAGAACCCCCCTGGGTCTGTCTCTCGCTTCTTTTCGTCTTCTGCCCGATGAGGTTTGCAAGCAGCCCTCATCGGGCAGCAGTTGAAAAGGTTTGTTCCGTGAGGAGCGAAAACGCCGTGTCCGTCGTCTATCGGGCTCTTTCTTCGGTCAGCTGTCTTGACCGGAAACACTCGTGTGTATGTTGCACGAGTTTCATTGGGTCCCTATGGGGCTCGAAACTAACCCGTGCGGGTGGTCCTGAAAATACCTCCCGCAAGGGGGGCGGATCATTACGCACTTAGCTTGGAGAACTACCATGCAAGACGTGCTTAATGAAAAACTGACGCTGGTAAGCATCAACATCAGCACCTTCTCTGGCTACCGTCGTGCGACCCGTGAGCATATCGCGGCGCTCGGTGGCAGCCTCCCGGCTAGTGCTGCTATTACGGAAGGGTCCATCAAGGTTTTCCCGTGCGACGGGACCAAAGCCTTGCAGACCGTTCGTCGTGGCATCTTCCGCAAGCTGCAGGCCAAGGGCGTTCGCGCTCTGGGTTCGCAAAACGTGTTCGCGGTATTGACGGACGATCTCCCTGAGATTGAGAAGGAACTTGCTGATGCCGAGGCCGAGTTCAAGGCCGAGGTGGCTGCACTGGACGGTAACTATGACCAGATGTTCGAGGATCACGTCGCGAGCAATACAGCGAATGAGAAATCGAAGGCAGCCAAGCAAGCCGTGGAAAAGATCATCCGGTCGTTGAAGGTTGATCGGGCGACGGCAATCGCCAAGTGTCGCTTCAGCAGTGACGTCTTCAAGATCGCCCCTTTCCTCCGGGAAGGGCAAAGCGAAGAAGAGGGCGTGGAAGGTATCGTTCGCGGCCTCGGCCGGCAATTGTACGAAGAGTTTGCTGCCAACATGGACAAGCTCCTCAAGAACGAAGCCTTCGCTAAGAACCAGCGAGTTGGCCAGAAGACCTTGCGGCCCCTGAAGGCGGAGCTCCAGAAGATGAAGAAGTTGTCTTTCCTCGATCCGTCGGTGGAAGGCGCCATCACCCTGGTGTCCGATATCCTGAAGGTTTTGCCGCAGGAAGGCTATATCGAAGGACAGTCGTTCGTAACCCTGGAGAAGCTAGTGGAAGTGATGTCCGATGCGGACACGCTACTCAATGCGGCTTCCAAGGTGAAGAACGGTGTGCCGGCATGCGACGTGTTGTTCCCGCCGGCGCCTGTTCAAGCAGCAGAGGCAACGGAGGTTGAGGAAGTGGCGCAAGCTGCTGAACCGACCGAAGCAGTACCTGATGCGCCGGCAGCCGTACCGCCGGTTAGCGTCGCCCAGCAGCAAGTTGTGATGTTGCCGCCGATTCCGGCTGCGAGTGTTCCCGCCTTCACCAAGGGTACGGACGCAAGCGTGTCGGACAAGCTGGGCCAGCTGGGGATCGCTCCCCCGCCGGCTCCTGTTCGTGCAGCACCGGTGTTGCGGCCGCGTGGAGCCCTGAAAACCAATTCCTTGATGTTCTGAGGAGACGGACATGGCCATGCGCGCTCAATCGCTGGACCGGGCTCTGCCCGCCATCGCAGGCTTCATTGCCGACCGCACGGGCATCCCGATCATTCGGGGTGACCGGGCCATGACTGACAACCAGGCGATTTACCTGCCGAAGCGTCGGTCTGAAATCGACCTTACCGAACGGGACCTGGTGGAGTCCGTGGCTTACCTCTATCACGAGGCTGGCCACATGCTTCACTCAAACTTCTCGTTGGGGGCAACCAACCCTCTTCAGCGCGCCATCACCGGAACGCTCGAAGATATCCGGATTGAACATCTGGTGATGGGGAAGTTTCCTGCAGCGCGACGCTACTTGTCGCGCCTGGTAGGGATCGTAGTCGAAGATGGTGTCGATGGTCAGCGCGGGTTTCCTGCGCTGGACGGCTCCGAATCGGAAGCATCGATTCTGCAGCGGTACATGATGTATCGCTTGCGGCATGAGGTGTTACGACAGGAGCCGATTGCCGAACTGTCGGCAGGTGCAATCAAAGTCGCTCAGCAACGCCTGCCCGCAGGCATGCTGACGCGGCTGGACGCCTTGATGTTCCAGGTGACCGATTGTGCCAATGAAGACGAAGTGTTCGAGCTTGCCGCCGCGATCATCCAGATGATGAAGGAGGAGAAGGAAAAAGAGCAAGAGCAAAGGCGTCAGCAGCAACAGTCCGGCCAGCAAGGCGGACAGCAGCAACAGTCGTCCGGTCAGCAAGACGGACAAGACGATGGCCAGCAACAAGGGCAGTCGTCTGGCGATCCAGCAGAAGGCGACGAGGAAGGAGGGCAGGGCGGCCAACAAGGCCAAGCCGACCAAGATTCCGAGTCGGGTGGCCAGGGTAGTGGTCAGTCCGGATCCTCGAAAGGGGAAGAAGGCGAAGCGTCGTCGCAATCGGCACGTGGAGCTGGCGGTACCGGATCTGGCCCTGACATGGAACAGGCTCTCGAGCAGCTACTCAACATGTCCGATCAGGACGTGGAAGAGGATATGGGCGAGATGCTTCAAAACGCCATCAACGCCGCGGCAAATGCCGAAGGCTACGATGGTGTCCATGTGCCGATGCCCAACGTCCACAAGGCGCGCCTCGGTGCGGTTCCCGTTGATATGGTGCAACTCCGCGCCAGCGTCAATGCAACCCGTACCAGGACGCTGCAGTGGATGAGTTCGGTTGCCGAAGGAGAGGTTTCGCATTCCCGTTCGGGGATGCAGATCGATTCTTCGCGCATCTGGCAAGGCCGTTTCGGTGGCTCCATCTTTGTCCGTGAGGACGAAGGTATCGACATCAATGCAGCGGTGTCGATCGTCATCGACCGATCTGGCTCCATGAGCCATACCATTGGTCATGCTGCGCAAGCAGCCGTGGCCACGATGCTGGCGTTCGACGTACCAGGATTGAAGACGCAGGTTTCGGTCTTCCCCTGGTATGGCGGAAATCGCGATGAAGGGGTGGCCGTGATCAAGCGTTGGGATGAAAGTCCTAAGCAGCTGGCAGGCCGAGTTGCAAGCCTCTCGACGGACGGTGGAACTCCGATGGCGGAAGCCATCCTGTTTGCTGCTTCCGACGTTGTGCGACGTGAGGAAACGCTGAAAATCGTGATGGTCGTTACCGACGGCGATCCGAACGACCGCGAAGCCACGAAGTACATCATCGATCGCGCTCGAGCTGATGGCATCACTGTTGTCGGGCTCGGCATCGGCGTCGATACCTCGCCGGTGTTTGATTCCAGGTACGCCGCGACCATCACAGATATCGGGGAGCTGTCAGCCTCGATGGTGAAGTTGGTCAAGGCAGCTTTTGAAGACAACCGCCGCGTGCACTAGCACCGCTCTTTGCATCCCCGACGAAAGTTGGGGGTGCTTTTCACCTGGCCCTCGATAGGCGCGAGGACCAAGCGAAAAGCACCCGACAAGATTCCCTGAAATACGTACCCCAGTCGCGGTATCTTTGCGTCATTGGAGATCGACATGAACGATTTACATCTCACCACTACCCCAACCGCCGACCCGCGCGTTTTAGATACTTACTGGATGACAGGTCTCATCCAGAAGGGCCGCGTCCGCGTCACCGTTCCGCGCCTGGATGATGCCCGCACGGCCGCGGAATTGGCTGCCGCCCAGTATCTGCTGACGGTCAAGAATGTTTGTGGCCACAACAAGGCCGGCGCCGGGCTGAGAATCTACACGAGCTCTGGCACCATCCCAGAACTGATGGCTGGCATTTCGCCGAAAAGCTATCTGGTTCCATACGCCAACTTCCTTCGCACCAGATTCCTGGGTGCTGAAATCCAGCACTGCGAATCACCGTATCCCTGGGCGGACGAACTTTGCGAGTCCCAAGTGGACTTTCTGGATGTGCCCAAGCCGTCCGTAACAGTTCTCGATGTCTCCGGTGTAGGCCCCGTCGAACTGACAGCTCATGCTGTCGAGCAGTACGTGGCCAGGTTTGATCGCAAACCAGAGAAGGCTTGGCGAGAGCTGGCAAGAATCGCCCGTGACGTGCAGCCAGCGGTACTTTTGAACCGCAACGTCATGAACGACATCAAGCATCGTCGGCCCGGTCGCTATGCTCTTGATGAAAAGCGAAGTGTTTTGCTGGTCATCGCCGAGCCTGACCGAATTGGTCGACTGCCTCGTTTGGTAACGGTTGTTCATCCGGAATCAAACGCTCGAGTTGTCGCAACAAACGCACTGGCAGCAGCTGGTGCCTAAGAACTGGATCTCGTCCAGTGACGCCGTGCGGCCCCGCTCCTGCACGGCCATCGCCTCCTGGCTGGCCCGATCTGTGGCACAGATGGCTGAATCGTGCAACAAAACGTATGCATATCACATATACTGGATGTTTGCCGAATCGGCCCTGTAATCACTGAACGTAGGGACCCACTATGAGCCAGCGCTTTTTATCCTCCCTTAATATCAAGACATTGCTGTCGGTGGTTGTGCCGGCGCTACTGATCGCCTCATTGAGCGTCTATGTGCTCGGCTTCCGTCCGAAGCCAAATGAAGAGGCTCGGGTGCTCTTGGGCAAGCCACTAGCAGCCTACGAGCAGTTCTACCCAATTCGCGCGAATGAAACCGGATCGCTCTACCTCGACAAGGATCTATTCGAGAAGGCCGTCGACTATTTCACGGCCAATCCGTCTCCTCGAGCGATCGCGGATCTCATCTATCTTGGCAACTCCAACCATGTGACGCTGATGCTCAGCGAGTCAGCCCGGGCCAAGTACGTCAGCCTCAGCAACTTGCCCGATTACGCTGCAGTGGCAGAAGCGGATGCACAGAAAGATAAGCTTCTCCAGACTTACAAGGACATCGTGAATGGAATCGGTCAGACCTTTTCCGGAACGCCGATCGAAATCGTTCTCCATGACACCCGCAATCCGCTGATTTCCATTGTTGCCGTTCAAAACCCCATTTCCGGGCGGCGACTGGGTGACCCCAACACCAACTTCGGAATCCAGTTGATCAAGAACTACAGCCAAACCGAACGGGGTGCTGGCCAGTCCTTCGTCAGCTACGGATTGACGTTGAAAGACGGAAGGCAGGTCAAGTCGACGACCATTCCCCTTTTCAATAACACATATGGACTCATAGGCTTCATTTGCCTCAACATCGACATCTCGAAGATGGCTGGAAAAGATCCCGCGGCTATTGCTCGATTCATCGAGGCCTTCCGGTCCGTCACCGAGAACGAGGCGATTTCCGAAATGATTCAGAACAGCAAAAAGCGTAATTAAGGACTTTCCAGCGTAGTACATTTTGAGAGGTAGCAAATGAGCATCGAGACATTGAGATTTGAACTGAAGCGGCCACTGCTGGTAATGAAGGGGTCGAAGGGGTTCCTGGCGTGCGGCTATATCAATCCGGAGACCTGCAACAAGACTGAAGAGGCCTGCGCGATCGTATCGGGCGTGAATGACTTCGAGGATATGAAAAAGGCTTCGATTGTTGCCGTTTCCAAAGCAGCTGAAGCCCTGGGCATCAAGGTGGGCGACACCGGCGAATCGGCCCTGGCTACATTGCAGTGAGAAGCAACCGCGTGCAGGGAGCGCATCATGGATGAAAGCGTCGTCTTCCTAACGATTTGCGCTTTCCTGCTGGTCGTCTTCATTGCCAGCCTGGCGCTGGCACTCCGGGGTAGCTCCCCGGCCAAATACTTTTTGTGGACATGGGCCGCGTTCCTAGTTGTGACGCTCCCATTCACAACCAAGGCGAATATCATCTCCAGCCTTCCAGCTGGGTTGATGTTGGTCTTTTTTTTGTATGTGCTCATCCTGGGGAAGATGCACAGCAACGTGCAGCTCGAAGTCTCACATGAGGAGACCAGGCGCGTTCTCGCGGAATCAAATCGCCGTATCGACGAAGAACGTCGGACGATTTCGAGACGCCTCCATGACGATGTAAATCCCAATCTGGTTCTTTGCAAAAACGAGCTGAAGCGTCTGGAGTCCTACGTCAAGGACGATGCGAAAGCCAGCAAGATTCTCTCTTCCGTCCAGGAGCTGCTGGCGGATGCCTATTCCCAAACACGTGACATCATCAAGAACACGCGGATCGAAGTGATCGATTCGATTGGCTTTACGGCGGCGATTGAATCCTTGATCTCCCACTACACCAACTTCTTCGATAAGCCAGAGATTGTGTTGGAGCACAACCTACCAAAGCGGCCGGATCTCGAGGAGGAAGTGGCTGTCACGGCTTACAAAATCATCCGTGAATCCATCTACAACGCCATCAAGCATTCCAACGCCAAGCAGATATCGGTGTCCCTGAAGCTGAATGAACGGATGCACCTCATTGAGGTCATGGTTACGGACGACGGGGTAGGGCTGAAGCCAAGAGCAAAAACGCCAGCAGAGATTTCCGCCGGCATTGGGCTTATCGACATGCGTGAGCGAGCCCGGGTGATCGGCGGAAATCTCAAGATCCAAGCAGCGTTCCCAGGGAACGCGAAACGCCCTGGAACGCGGGTCAGCTTTTCGTTTTCAACTCGGTCGTAGTAAGCCCGAATCGAATCGCGAGTTTGGTGAAATCAGCCGGCGTTTCGATGTCGAGCTTGGACTTGATGCTCTTCAGCAGATGGCCCACGGTCTTTGTAGAGAGATCCATTGTCTCGGCGACATCGGCAAGTGAAGCGCCATCTGCGGTCAGCAAGAAAGCACGAAGTTCCTTCTCGTCGAGAAGCTTGCTGGGATTCCGATCCTTTACCGAAGACCGGGCAAGTAGCTGCGCGACTTGGGGCGAAAAGAACTCACGGCCTTCGGCGACAGTACGGATAGCTTGGTCCAGGACATCGGTGCACTCGTCCTTCAGGACGAATGCGAGGACTCCGATCTTGTAGGCCTTCTCGATAATGTACTGGTCGTCGAACTGAGAGAAAACGATGATTTTCGCATCAGGGTGCGTAGCAAGAAGCTCCTCGCACACATCAAGTCCAGTCTCGGAAACGCTCTTGCTGTCAAACCGGACATCAATGACGAGCACATCCGGCTTCACCGCGAGGTAGCGGGAAATCAACCCATCAAGGCTGTAAGCTACCTCCACGACGTCGATGTCGTAGTCCTTCAGGGCGTGGCGGAAGCCTTCCACCAGGAGGCGGTGATCGTCCGCCAAAAATACTCGAATCGGCACTGTGTTCTACCTTGCGCACCTGAGCCTGAACGGTAGGCCAGGGCAAAAAGGTGCGCAGTATATTACTTTGGTTATACATAAGCGATGGAGGGCGCGCTTGAAGTGCGCTGCCGATCATGGCCCGGAATGTTCGCATTTTGCGACCGAAATTCTACCTAAAACAGAAATTACAGTCAGGTGATCAGAAGGTTCGAGCGGCTGAAAAGGCCGCCGCAGCCCGGCTGCGGATCGCAATAACTTCACCTGATTTTCTCAAATGGCTGCCAAAACTTCCGCAAGTAGGAAAAAAAATCTCCGCAGTACGGAAAAAATAATTGACAAAATATGGCGCACTTTCCCATAATCCGCATCACATTTAGATGACGTTGGGCTTGGCAATACGGGATTTCACCTAATTTGCGGCCCTGGACCACAGTAGAAGGGGTTGCAAATGGAAGACCTGCGCGCTTTGAACAAACGCATCCTGACGCAAATGGGGGCTGTGAACGTCAACTTGCTCTCGACGCTGAATCTCCTGTCCGTCTGCCTTGGAAAGCTGAAGCCATCAGCTGATGAACTTTCGACGGCTGCTGCCGTTGTTGCTCCTTCTCATCACGAAAACCCCTTGGATGTCACCTCCATCAACAAGGAGTACCTGATGTTCGCCCGGCAGACAGCCCGCGACATCCTGAACGGGTACTTCGATGGTCTGATCATTCTGAGTATCGACCTGGCCCAAGCGCGGGTCCTGGCGCGGCTTACCAACCAGCAAATTACCGACATCTCTCGTCGCTGGTTGGGAACAGTATTTGACGTTTCGGGGGCCGCTAATCGTAACGTTGGGCCGCTGCATGCGAAGGCCGTCCCTCACTATTCGGCCGCCATGTTGGCAGCCGCAGCGTAAGGAGATCGACATGCACCCCGGCGCTCCCATTCCTGAATCAGCTCAGTTTGACGATCCCATTTGGATGAGCAGATTCCTCGACCTGGCGAACACCATGGTCTTGATGGGAGGAAAGCCGAAGCTGATCGCCAGGTACACCGGCCTATCATCGAAGGCCATCGCCGATCGGTATAAGCGCCTGACGGGTCAAGAAGCGCCGGCCGGAAGGCTCCAGCAGACCCAGCCGAAGCATTATGCGATACCCCACAATCGCGGTGGCCTCGATTGGAATCTCCAAGCTGCCGCGTTTGCCAGCATCTACCTCAAAATCGAAGCCGCTTTGGATGAGCCAGCAAACCGCGGCTGGTTGCTTACCACAGCATTCCAGGCATACTACCGCCTCACCGATCCCCTCCAGCAAGCCCTCCCCAAGTTGTCCAGGATCACCCTAAATAACGCCTACGATTTGATGACTCACCTTGGCTATGGGCATGGACGAAAGTCCGCACCACTGGCATTGAAGGACTGTGACGATTGTGGCGCCAGCTACCTGGTGATCACCGAAGCCGAGTTGGACAACCAGTCGTGCCCAATGTGCGCTATTCAGAAGCGCTTCGCGAAGTTGGTTGAGAACTCAGAGCGCATTTCGGCATCGCGCCACGCCTGCGCGGGCTGATTTTTTCCCATCAGCATCCATTCCTACGCCTAGCCCCGCATTTTCGGCGGCATTTCTCTGCTGCGTCTTTCTGGGCCGCTCCGGATAATTCCGGGCATGCTCACGTTCCTCCGCCGCCTGCTGAATCGCACACCAGCGCAGCAATCTGCTCCGCTGTTGGTACCACCGCAGCTCCAGTCCCGTGGAACGGGTCTGGACGTCTATCCGGGTGAAGAGGACCCCGGCGACTTTGCGATAACGCGCTATCCCCCCTTCGACAAAGGCATCCCGGTCATCTCCGTTGAGAAGATCCTGCAATCGCAACAAGAGTTGCTGGATCGTATCTTCCGCACAGCTGGGGTTTCGCGTGCAGACTTCGACCGCCTCTATATGCCGGCCGTCAGAAATCTGGCGGGGCACGTGCATTTGCTGCCGGCAACGAGCACCACCTATTTCCGCGGAACCGGTGGCCTTTTCCGCATGAGTCTCGAGATCGCACTGAATTCGCTGCAGTCAGCTAACGCAGCGGTCTTCCCCGCCGGGGGAGGAGTAGAGCGCAGATTCTTCATGCAGCCGAAGTGGACGCTGGCCACATTCCTGGCTGGCCTATGCAGTCAGAACTACCGCACGGTCAATTCGATGGCGGTTATGACCAGGGACAGCCAACAGTGGACGCCGCTCCTCCACTCTCTTTTTCAATGGTGCTCGAACGCGAAAGCAGACGTCTATTTCGTCCGATGGATGGAAGATATGCAGGTGCACGGCGCTCAGGCATCAGCTGCGTATTCGATTTCGCAAGTAGTCCCCCATGACGTCCTGCAGTACCTTGCCAGCGACAATAATCAAGTCGTGCCGGCCATGACTGCTTCGATCGCCGGCGTCGAGACCAACATGTCTGAGAACCCGGTCGGTCGATTGGTTGCGCCTGTGATCACCCGGGTGATCGAAGACGATTTGAAGCGGTCCACCACGAACTATGGGCACCTGGTAATCGGTGCGCACCTTGAAATGCACCTCGTCGATGCGATGCGCCGTCTGGTCCGTGGAGGTAAGTGGATCGCGAACAACGTCGCATCAGGTGGCCGTCTTTGGGTCGGGAAGGAAGGCGTATTCATCGACTGGCCGGTTGCCGCGGCTGACATAGCGAACCTGTTGGCTCGAGATTCGTTCGCGGGCATTCCGAAAGACCCGGATACCCTGGCAGACCTTCTGGTGTCCGCCAATCTCCTTCAGCTTAACGGACGTGGTGCCCGGTACTGGACGATCGCGTTGCCGGGAACATTCGAGGCGAAGGAGGGCCTAGTAAAGTTGCGGGAGGGGGAGGTGATCTTCCCCCAGGGCTTTGACTTTGAACCCTACAAAAACGTCCAACTGACACTTACTCCGACTACTGCGACTCAGGCGACTCGGGCAACCCAGCAGTCAGCTCCTTCGGCAAGTGGTGCAAAGCAACCTGCGAAAGCCGATTCTCCGGCGCCGAAGCAGGAACTGGATGCGCCGCCGCTCGAGGAGATTCCGCGCTACATGCAAGACAACGAGCCTCCCCCTGAAGGAAGCCTGGAACCACCACCGGCTGCAGCTGCTCGCAAAGATCGCAAGCGGAATAAGCCTAAGCCCGAGGAAGGGGTAGGGCAGGGCGGCGGTATCGAGGAAGATGCTCAATCAGACGATTCTCGTCCTACTGCGCAGGAGAGTGATAGCGGTGCGTCGCTGGGCGTTGATGTGAGCCCGACTGCGGCCAAGCTACTCGGATCCCTAAAGCGGACGAATGCGTGGCTGCTGAATGAGGTTATGCAGGCTTATCGCAATGACGCCATGACCGGCGTTGGCGCCGCGTTGCCTTACGGCTTTGGAATCAGCCACGAGGAACTAAACCGGCATGGCATCCCGGTGATGGAATTGCTCGAAGAGCTTGGCCTGAAGGCGTGGCTTTGGCAGGACAAGACGAGAGCAAGTCGCCGAATTCATCCGGTCGAAATCGATGGGAAAACGCACCGCATGGTAATCCTGAAGCCAGACATCGCTTCTGGCCTCGGATTCGACATGACCCCCAAGGAATAACCAATGCTCCTTCGCCAATTTGAGATGCCGTGGCGGCCGGCCTACGAGGCCTACTCCGCAGCCGTGTGGTTCCTTTGCGTGATTGGACTGTCATACGCCTGGTACACCACCTCGTTCCCTGACCTTCCGTTCTACTACCTTGGGGCTATTGCCCTTGGGTTCATGATCTTCAACCTTCTACGGGCGTGGGAGATTTGGCGGCTCAAATGGAGTCTGGGCGGAAAGGGCATCAGCTTCATTTCCGACGAGGAATTGAAGGCAAAAGTCACCAGCGAAGAAGGGAAGGAGAACTCGCTGGCGCTGTGGTTTGGGAAGGGCTTCGATTGGACCCCCGTTCATACCCAACGTGTGTACGAAATCAAGCGTGCTGACCCTGAACAGTTCTATCCACCGAAGATGATCATGTGGATGATCGAGCAATGGAGCGGCGAGCAGGTTGGCGCAAATACCGCTGAATATATCGGCGCCCCATGGATTCACGGGCTGAATGGAGCCGAGGAAGAACTGTACGTGCCGATTCAGAACTTGATCGGTAACACCCTCCTGGTAGGGACGACCCGGTGCGGAAAGACTCGCTTCTTGGAGCTGATTGCTGAGATGGCGATCGAGCTCGGCTACACCGTCATCTGCATCGATCCCAAGGGCGACCAACCCTTTGATGCCTCCCTGCGCGCGGCGTGCAAGCAGGCGGGCCGTGAGCACGATTTTGTCCGCTTCCATCTTGCGTTCCCAGGGCAAAGTGCCCGTATTGATCCGCTGAAGAACTATACAAACCCAAGCGACTTGGCCTCGCGAATCGCCGCGCTGATGCCCGGCGGGGACAAGTCCTCGTCCTTCCGGGACTTTGCGTGGGGGGTGCTGAACGCCATCGTGATGGGCATGCTGGCAACGGGCGAAAAGCCGTCGCTTGTGCGCATTCGTTCCTACGTGGACAACGGGATTGCCGATCTCTTGATGCGCGTCATTCTTCAGTTCTTCGACGAGGAGCTACAGCCGAACTGGGAAACCGAAGTGGCGGCGTATGCGCGGACCCTCAAGCAAGCGAAGGGGAAGAAGGGGCAGGAAGATGGCGAGATCCTTGTGCGCCAGTCTCTCCATCTCCTCCTGGAATTCTATTTGGACATGATTGTTCCGCGTGCCTTGCGAGACGAGGCTATTGAGGCCTTGGCAACCATCTACAAGCATGACAGCGCCCACTACTCCAAGATGATTGCAAACCTAGTGCCAATTCTGGGGATGCTCACTACTGGAGACCTTGGGGCTCTGCTTTCTCCTGACCCGCGAGACGTTGCAGACACTCGGCCGATGACAGACCTGGCTTCCCTGATCCGGGCCAACAGCGTGGTGAGCATTGGCCTGGATTCGTTGGCGAATAAAACAATCAGCTCTGCGGTCGGCTCGATGTTGCTATCGGACCTAACTTCGGTTGCTGCAGCTTTCTACAACTACGGCGGAAACCACAAGGTATTCCTCATCGTCGATGAGGCCGCAGAGGTGGTCAACGATCCGTACATCCAAATGTTGAACAAGTCCGCCGGCGCCGGCTTCATCAATTTGGCGGCCATCCAAACGATTCCCGACCTGGCCGCTCGGTTCGAGTCGATGGACAAGGCGAGGCAGATGCTCGGTAACTTCAACAATCTCGTCTCCATGCGAATCAAGGACAGGGTTACTCAAGATTTCGTTACGGAAACCTTTGGCCAGACCTACGTCTATACGCAGCAGAAGATCCTTGCGACGTCTTCTTCGACAGAAAAGACGATCACACATTTCACCGGCTCCGTTCAGGAGCGGGTAACGGAAGCTCTGGAGGATGTGCTGCCGCCAGACGTACTTGGGCAGCTGCCGAACTGGCAGTACATCGCAATGGTTTCAGGCGGCAGACTCATCAAGGGCCGTTTGCCCATCATTTCACATGAAGAAGCATGAACGGAGATACCCTCGTGCGGGTAAGCCTCAACAGAATTCTTAGCAACGCCGGGTTTTCATCCAGTCCAGTGAAGGCGTTCACCGATTGGCCCACCCTGGAGCGTGTTGCGCTCCAGTTCATCCATTTCGTGTCGCCCTGGCTGGTCGTGAATGGCGAGAATCTTGCGGAGCGAACGCTGCGGGATGCGATCGCTACCTATGACGAAACATTGCCCTTGGGCTATGAAGCAAGCCACAGGAAGTTCATCGAGCGTATCGCTGCAAGCGCCAAGGTGCTCTCGTCTCTCCGCGTGTCCGTCAAGGACAAGGATGGCCTTTGGGCAGTCTGGACCTACGACGAGCCCTTGATGCGGCACCTGGCCAACCATAAGCGCTACGCGATCCAAATCCGCGAGCGTGAAACACCGGTCGCGTCCGGCACCGTGATGATCAAGCTTCTGGCGGCCATCAGTCCGACCCAGGAACTCGAGGTGGCCGGACTTGATTACCAGAGCTTGCTCCACATGAGCACCGCACAGTGAGGAAGACATTGTGACTCGACACGGATTACTTTGGCTGTTCGCCATCATCGTCATCTTTCTCTTCGCCCCCCTGCTGATTAACCAAGCCGACTATGAGTCGTGCGTGGAGAAGGAACTGGCTACCGCGGGGGAGTGGTATGACGGTAAGGAAGTGCAAACGATCCTGGATCGGACGAACCGGCTCTATGGGGCTGCGATGGTCAGCACTGGAATCGACCCGCTCATTCGCAAGCACTTTGTTAAGCCTATGCCTAGCAAGGAAGTGGCGCCGGGCGTCATGCTGCCGAAGGCGATGACCCCATACGCGGAACACTTGATGGAATACTGGGGGAATTTCCTCTACAACATCTGGATGTTTTTCTTCAGGGTCGCTCATTCCTGGTCGTGGATTATCTATTTGACACCGTTCTTGGCCGCCATCATTTTCGACGGGGTAATGACGAGAAAGGCGAAGCTGGCCTCTTTCAAATACACCTCGCCCACCGTCTACAACGTCTCATGGCACGTGATCATCGCCTTGTGCGCCATCTCGATGGTTGCCTTCGCGGTCGTTACTCCCTTGTCGGTCTTTTTCTACCCTATCGTGATCACGTTTATGGGCGTTCTCGTGCGCCTACTTATCTCGAACATTCAACATTCTGCGTAACGGGGTCCATTCCTACACCTAACCCCCTCAAAACGGCGGCATTTCTGCGTTGTGGCGTTTCTTGCCAACCGGCAAGATTCATCCCATGCAGAACGCAACAAAAAACTTCCTGTTGATCGCACTGTCGGGGCTGGCCTTAGCAGCCCCCATGGTCGCAAAGGCCACGTGCTGGGATGCCGCCAGCGAGAGCTACGGCATCCCGGTCGATGTGCTCAAGGCTGTCGCGAAGACCGAGAGTGGCTTCAATGCGAAAGCACGCAACGTCAACAGTGATGGGTCGCATGATGTTGGAATAATGCAGATCAATTCGAGCTGGCTGCCGAAGCTCGAAAAGTACGGCGTCACGAGAGAGTCCCTGAGGGATGCCTGCACGAATGTCAAAGTCGGCGCATGGATTCTGTCCAACAACGCTAAGAAGCTTGGCTGGAACTGGAATGCGATTGGCGCCTACAACGTGGGCTGCGCCAAGCTGGACAAAGCTGAGTGCTATCGCCGCCGCAATCAATATGCCTGGAAGATCCACACAGCACTGAACAAGGTTGGCGACATCAGTGCGCCGACACACATGGCTGCCACGTACGAACAGGGGGCCACGGCGGCTTCCAACAAGCTGATTCACAGCGCGAGCGCCGCCGCGCAGCCGAAGAAGATTATGGTCGTGAAGCTCGGTGATTCCGACCAGTCCATGAAGCTCGCAGCAGCACCTGCGGAATATGAGCCCCGTGCATTCTCTGTCGGCGGCTTCCTGAATTATGAAGAGGTGCATGACGATGAATAAGTCTTTGATCTGCGCCTCTCTGGCTCTGATGATGACGGCCTGCGCTTCCGTCCCGAACTCCGACGAACAGTCGTCCGGCGGCAAGCTGGGGGTCGTCCAGGTAGGCACCAAGCAAAATGCCGAATTGATGTTCTGCGAAACAGACAAGTGCCCGCAGCGGACACCGAAATTCCTCCCTCCTCCCGCGCCGCCGCCGGCCCCGGCTCCCATCAAGGTTGTTGAGGCGCCGAAGCAAGTGCACTTCAAGGTGCACTTCCGTTGGGGATGGGGACGCCTCGACACCTCCGGTATCAAGGAAGTTGATGAGGTTGTGTCATCTGGTCAGCTTACGAACGCCAAGTCGATTGTCGTCGCGGGACGAACCGATCCGACTGGCCCTCTCAAATTCAACGAGAAGCTAGCCGTCCGGCGTGCGCAAACCGTTAAGGCCGCGCTCGTCAAGGCAGGGGTTCCCGCTGAAGCAGTTACGGCAGTGGCCCAGGCCCCTTGCTGTGATGGTGACTTGCGTGCCTCCAAAAAGGTCATGCAAGAACTCAGACGTACAGACATTGACATCACGATCACGACCAAATGAACACTCAGACCAGTGGAAACCACGAGCACGGCTACAAAGCTGTCCTCATCAGGGAAGAGACCAAGAAGGCGCTTCGCGATCTTCGATCCAGTCTTCCTGATCGCGACCTGTGCCAAGAACGCCGCCTTGCTACTGCGGCTCTTGAGCTGGTTATCGAAGATGCGGGAAAGAGCAGTGAAGTGCTCAACCGCTTGCTTACTCGGACGCGCGAGGTGGTCGTTCGCGATGTCCATAGCAAGACGGAAGCATAAGCAGTATTCAGACCTTGAGACGACGAGACGACGAGACCCAATTCATCTTCCAATTTTTGCCAAGGACAAAGATATGAAACTGCTTTCCAAGATGTTCGGCCGTGTCGGCCTCGCTGCTTCCTCCCTCGTTCTCGCCGCTCCGGCCTTCGCCGGCACCTCCGGTACCGAATTCGGCGCCATGTACAACCTGGTGAAGGGCTGGTCGGAAGGCTACCTGGGCCGTACCCTGGCCATCGCAGCCTTCCTGGTTGGCGCCATCGTCGGCTTCGCGAAGTCCACCGCCATGCCCGCCCTGGTCGGCATCATCTTCGCCGTGCTGTTCGCCATCGGCCCCGGCGTCATCGACGGCATCGCTTCCGCGCTGATCTAAGTCAGCCGGCGCAAGCCGCAAGCATAGAGCAATCGCCATGTCGGATATCGATCACAAGTACATCATCCCGCACCGTCTGGATGATCCTCCCAAGTTCTTGTGGTGGGACTTCGACGTGGCGATTCTCTTCATGGGCTGTGTCGTCATCGGAATCATGACGAACCAGACCGTGACATTTTCTGGCCTCGGCGTGGTTGTCGCCATGTCCTACCAGAAATTGAAGGCCGGGCGCAGTCGCGCCTTTGGGCTTCATGCCCTCTACTGGTATTTGCCGACCCGTTTCGGGTTCCGTATCACCCCTCCATCGGCCGTCCGTGAATTCATCGGCTGACCATCCCAACACCGAGACGACGAGACTGTACTAATGCTGCTCAGCAAATTGATGGCCGACGTGGAAGCACGCGGCGGCGTTACCAGGGCGTTCCAAATGATCCTGGGCGCATCCCTCCTGACCAATGTCTTCATGGCCGGGGCATTCTTTACGATGGACCGCACGGTGCGTACCGTCCTTGCTCCGCCCGAAATCAGCAAAACGTTCTGGGTTGATGGCCGGACACTGAGCCCCGAATACCTCGAACAGATGGGGTCGTGGGTCATTCAACAATACGCGACCGTTACTCCATCCACCATTGATTACCAGAGCAACCTGCTGCTCAAATACGTCCATCCTTCCGTGCATGGGGACCTGGCAATTCGCTTCAAGATCGGCTCGAACCGCCTGAAGGCGGACAACATGAGCAAGATCTTCATGCCCCGTGAAATCCGTATCAGCGAGAAGGGCCAGTCGGTGGCACTCATCGGCGCCCAGAGTACTTGGATCGCGGACAAGCGCGTCCCGACCGACGAGATGAAGGCGTACCTTGTGACGTTCGACTATGACGGTAGTCGCACCTTCATCAAAGAACTGCGCGAAACGAGCGTTACCAAGCCGTTCGATCCGCCTGTTGCCCAAGCCAATGCTGAAGTCGAAGCGGCAATGCAGCAGGAAGCTGCGGCCCAAGCTGCAGCAGCGCAGGCAGCCGCATCTCAACCGGTGGCCCCTGCACCGGCAGCTCCCAGCCCGGCGCCAGCGGCTGCTGGCTTGCCGCCTGCGCCGCAAGCGTCCAATCCCGCCGCGAAAGAAGCGCTTCAGTCGGGCGTGACGCCCACTACCCCCAATTCTCGCTAAAGGAATCGGCATGGCCCCTAAGAAATTTCTTCTGGCGGCAGCGTTCGCATTCGCCTCGCTAAACGCTTTCGCTCTTCAAACCGTCGAGCCTGTCGAAGGGCAAAACAGTTTCGTCAAGATCTCCGCGAAGGAAACGACCCGTCTCTATATCGACGGTGGAAAGATCCGCTCGTTGATCGCGACCGACGGTGAACTGACCGTCGAAAAAGACGACGATCGTGGGCAGATCTTCATTCGCCCGGTGGTCCTGAACAAGCCCATCAACGTCCGGGTCATCGCCTCGAGCGGGACGACGTACAACCTGGTGATGCAGGCTGTCGATATCCCCCAGGAAGATATCGTTATTCGCGAGCCCTTCAATGTCCGAGCAGACCGCAATGCCGCTGCTGGAGGAGGGAAGAAAGGCGCAGCGAGCGGGATGGATCGGACCGTTCGTTCGCTTGTTGCCGCGATGGCCCTGGAGGAACCGCCCAGCAATGTCGAAGTACGGCCGACGAAGCAGGAATTCGCGCTCTGGGAAAACACACATTTCGTGATGATCGCTGTGTACAACGAGCGCGAGTTGGTTGGCGAGAAGTATGTTCTGACCAACACCGGAAAGACCCCCATGCGCCTTGTCGAGCAGGAGCTTTACCGCAAGGGGGTCGTTGCGGTTGCGATCGAAAACATGCAGCTTGATCCGGGCCAATCCACCAACATCTATGTGGTGAGGAGCAACTGATGGCCGGAATCAAGTCGAAGGTTGCGGGGATGTCTCCCGTCCGCCGCAAGCAGATGGTGATCTTGGCCGGCCTTGTTGGTGTTGTCGGCGTAATTGCATTCGGAGCTGCAATGCTTGGTGCTCCGAAGAAGGCTCCGCCTCCGCGTGCCCCAGAATCTACCCGCAAGGCATTCGGGGCGCCCGGTGAGCAGGTAAACAACGCCGACATCTGGCGGACCCAAGAAGGGGCCCGGGTTGCGCAGCTTCAACAGCAGCTGGCAGATATTCAAGCCAAGATGGCTGCGAATGACAAGGCTGCTTCGGATGCCAAGATCAAGGAACAAGAACTAGCTGCCAAGAAGGAAGCTGAAGACAAGGCTGCCCGAGAGCGGGAGCGTGAAGACGCCGAACGCAAAGCCAAAGCTGCGCCTCCGCCCACTGGTCTGCCGATGCAAACGGGCCAGTTGGGCCAGCCCACGAATCCTGATTTCGCCGGCGGTCCGCGCCCGGAAACCATCAAGGGGATCATGCGGGTCGATATGGGGGCAGGTGCTGGTTCCTCGAGCGCCAAGCCTGCACAGCCTTCGCGTAATGGTGCCATCGGTGGAAATGCTGGTGGCGCCGCCGGCGGCGCCGCTGGCGGCAATGTGACAGGCGACCAAAGCGCCGAGACATATATTCCTGCGGGGTCGTTCATGCGGGGTGTCTTGCTTTCTGGCCTTGATGCTCCGACTGGCGGACAGGCGCAACAAAATCCGCATCCGGTGGTTATCGAAGTTCTCGATATGGTCTCCTTGCCGAACAAGTTCAAGGCCGACTACAAGAATTGCCGGTTCACGGCAAATGGTGCGGGCGATCTGAGCAGCGAGAGGGCTTACATTCGCCTGGATCGCCTGAGTTGCATTTCCGAAGATGGCGGCGCTTTGGATGTCTCGGTTAAGGGCTACATTGCCGACCAGACTGGTAAGGCCGGCGTCCGCGGGCTGCTTGTCAGCAAGCAAGGGCAGGTGCTTGCCAACGCTCTCTTGGCTGGCGTGGCCTCTGGTATTGGAACGGCCTTTTCTCAGGGGGCTATGACCACCTCCGTATCGCCGCTTGGTTCTACCCAATCGGTGAAAGACGGGCAGCAACTTCAGGCTGGCGTCGGACAAGGGGTTGGTAACGCCCTTACGCAGCTGTCCCGCTACTACATCCAGTTAGCCGACAAGATGTTCCCGATCATCGAGATCGATGCTGGGCAGCCAGTAGATATCGTGATCACCAAGGGCGTTGCGGTTGCCCGAAAGTAAGAAATTCCAGAAACGCCTGGGCCTAGTTGAAAGAATTAACGGGCCCTTACTTATTTCACAAGGAACCATGCAATGAAGACGACGAGACTCCTCACTTCCATCCTGGCTGCTACTCTGCTGGCAGGCTCCGCTTACGCCGGCGACGCGCTCAAGGAAACGGCCGTTATGGCAACCCTGAAGCAGAAGTATCCCAGCACGGTTATCAAGTCGGTGTCTTCGACGAACCTGCCCGGAGTCTACGAGGTTGTGATGGGCAAGAACGTTGCCTATGTCGAGGAGTCGGGTCGTTACTTCCTGTTTGGCCACATGTTCGACATGCAGACGCAGACCGATCTGACCGAAGGGAAGATCATTGCCGAACAGGTTGCGAAAACCGATTTCAAGATGCTGCCGCTGAAGGATGCCATCAAGATTGTTCGCGGTGACGGTAGCCGCAAGGTCGCTATCTTCAGCGACCCCGACTGCCCTTATTGCAAGCAGCTTGAAAACAACATCGCAAACCTGACCAATGTCACTATCTACCTGTTCCTGTTCCCCATCGATCAGCTTCACCCGCAAGCCAAGGCCAAGGCCGTCGGCGTCTGGTGCGCTGCCGATCAAGTCAAGGCATGGGATGGTCTGATGCGTCGCGCCGAAGTGCCGACCGGCCAGTGCGAAAACCCCGTGGATCGCAATATTGCGCTTGCCGAGACTATGGGCATCAACGGCACCCCGACGGTAATTCTTCCCGATGGCTCCATCATTCCCGGTGCGCCCTCTGCCGCCAAGCTCGAGCAGATGTTGAACCAGGCTGCTGCCAAGGTGGCCAGCAAATGAAGCGCGTCCTTTCGGTGGGTATTGCGCTCGCCGCGGCTGGCCTCTTGGCCGGCTGCGGGAGCATGAGCGGTCTTGATGCCTCCAGCAGCTTCAGTTGCAAGGCTGCGCCTGGCGTTACATGTCAATCCATCAGCGGTGTCCATCAGAACGCTTCGGCAGGCAATCTGCCGTTCCAGCGCATCGGCGAAGGCCAAGGCAAAAACAACGAGCAGCCGCAGAAGGACGACAAGAAGCCGGCCTATGGAGCAACGAAGGCTGAAGGCAAGGTTTCGCCGCGGGATATGAATGCGGCCTACTCAGGCATGCCGGTACGGCAACCCCCGCTGGTGCTTCGAGTTTGGATGGCGCCATACGAGGATGAGGGCGGTGATCTCCACGATCAGAGCTACTTCTACACGATGGTCCATTCTGGGAAGTGGATGATCGAGGCAAACCGGAACACGATCAGCAACCAGTTCCGCCCGATCTACCCCCTCAACCGGCCTACCCAGAATCAAGAGCCTGCTGCTCCCGCAGAGAAGGAAGCCCAGCCTCTCATCCAGAAGGGCAATTATGAAAATCTGGTCGAGAAACCGGACTTGAAGTAAGCGAGGCCGAAACCTATGGGTGCTATCAAGAGTTTCATCAGGTCCCTCTTCAAGGATGTACCGGAGGAGTATTACACGCCGACTCCGGTGGCCAATCCTTCCAGGGAAGTGAACTACACCAAGTTCTCGGACCTTTTGCCGTATTTGGCGTGGATGCCGAAGCAACGACTGTTCGTCCTCGAGGGTGACGTTCCCCAGAAGGTAGATGGGATCGGCTTCTGTCTGGAAATGATTCCGCAAACGGGCGCAACGCCCGATATGGCGGACCTGCTAACTACGATTTTCAGCTACTTGCCAAAGGGTGCAGGGGTTCAATGGAGCCTTATTGCGACCCCTCTTATCGATCGCTTCCTGGACGCATATGTTGACGCTCGCCTCGATCCGGAGAAGGCCTCCTCGAAGGAAGAGCGCGAACGTCGCGAGCTGTTCCGGGCACTTGCCGAACGCCAGGCCGAGCATTTCCGAAAAGGGGCCACTGATCCCGTCGTGCCGAATCAGCCCTACTTGCTGCGGGACTTCCGCCTCGTTATGAGTGTCGTCATACCGGCCACGACCTATGACGACGAAGATCTCCTGAACGAGATCACCTCAATTCGCGAGACGTGTGCGACTACGCTCAAGACGTATTACCAATTCGAGCGCGAATGGGGGCCGGAGGAGCTGATCAATTGGTGTGCGGTCATTCTGAATCCCCAGGAAACCTTGTTGAAGCGGAACGCCCCTCATATCAACTACGACGAAGGCCGGCCGATCAAGGAACAAATTGTTGCGCCGAATACGGTGATGCGCGTTACCGAGGATGGTTTGGTCTACGGGCTGCCGCAGCGGAACAACGAGATCGTTGCGAAGTGCATGAGCGTTCGCAGCTATCCGAAGGCTTGCACGCTCAATGCCATGGGGTCCTTGATTGGTGACTACATGCAGCCGGCGATCGGCTACACCTCTCCGTTCATGATCACCATCGGGATCACCACCCAGGATTTCGAGGAAACCCGAGCGGCAACCCAGATGAAGTCCGCTCGCGCAACTCAGAAGGCCGATTCGCCGATGGCGAAATTCATGCCCGAGTTGCAAGACATCAAACACGACTGGGACATCGCGCAGCGCTCTTTCGATGAGGGGAAAGGGACGGTGCGCATGTATCACCAGCTCATCCTCTTCGCTTCGCCAAACGACATGCCCCGCGCCGAGCAGTCCGCTCAGGCGGTTTGGCGGTCTCGTCAATTCGAGATCGTCGAAGACACCTTCATCCAGATTCAGGGCCTTCTGGGATCGCTCCCGATGTCGCTGACGCCTACGCTCACGAAGGATATCCGCACCGCCCAGCGACTGACGACAAAGACGGTACCGAATGCCGTTAACATGGCGCCGCTATTGGCCGAATGGCATGGAGTTGGAAGGCCAATCGTGCCGATGTGGGGACGTCGGGGCCAGGCGATGTGCGTCGACCTTTTCGGCAACGTCTCCGGCAACTTCAATGCGGCAATCTGCGGCACCTCTGGTTCGGGCAAGTCGGTTCTGCTGAATAGCATCGCCCTCTCCTATCTGGGAATCGGCGGCCGGGTGTGGATCATCGACATCGGCCGCAGCTTCGAGAAGCTGTGCCACACGGTTGGCGGGCAATATCTCGAGTTCACCCAGGAATCGGACATTCGTCTCAATCCGTTCTCGATGGTCGAGGCGATTGATGAAGACCTCGAGATGCTGATTCCGCTCTTCGAGCAGATGATCTCTCCGAGCGAACCGCTCGACGACTATCGCCGGCGGCAGTTGGGCCTGCACATTCTTTCAGTCTGGTACGACAAAGGGCGGAACGCCAGCGTCGATGATTTGGCTTATTCCCTGATCAACAACTGCGAGAAGGGCGGACCTAATCCGCAGGCTGCAGACGGGGAGTGGATTGCCAAGGTTCGGGCAATGTCGCACGAAGAGCGCCAGAACTATTGCGACCCCCGAATCCGCGATTTGGGCGTCCAGCTTTTCCCTTACACCTCAGATGGTCCTTACGGCCGCTACTTCCTGGGCGAAACCAACGTCAACTTCGACAATGACCTGATCGTGCTCGAGCTGGAAGAGCTCGCCGCGAAGAAGGATCTGCAGGCTGTCATCATGTTCCTGTTGATGTACCGCATCACCCAGAACATGTACCTCACCCGGGACAAGCCGAAGGTCTGCATTTTGGACGAGGCCTGGGCGTTACTCGGCGGTGGTGGTAGCGGCGACTTTATCGAGACGGGATATCGCCGGGCCCGGAAATACAACGGATCGTTCTGTGCTGCAACGCAGAGCATCGGGGACTTTTCGCTGAGCCGTGCGGCAGAGGCGGCGATGAATAACGCCGACTGGATGTTCCTGCTTCGGCAGAAGGCCGAGAGCGTGCTGGCACTCGAAAAGTCGGACAAGCTCGTCATCGACCAGCACATGAAGGACATGCTGATGTCGGTCAAGACAGTCCAAGGCGCCTATTCGGAGGTTTTCGTCCATGGGGGCCAGATGGGTCACGGCATTGGCCGAGTCCTCTTCGACCCGTTCTCCCTGCTGCTCGTTTCCTCCAAAGCGGAAGACTTCGAGGCGGTGCGCTATTACCGCGAGCGTGGATATTCGATCGTGGATTCCCTTGAGGCGGTGCTTGCAGATCGCGGCGTTCCTGGCTACGCCAACAAACAGAATAGGAAGGCTGCGTAATGAGTGAAATCGTTGAAGAAGCTGGTTCGGCCAAGGCTGGCGCCGCGGCTGAAACCGAGGTGGTGTCTGACGCCATTGAGGCGCAAGACAAGGAAGGCAGTCGCTGGCTAGAGGTTCTGATCCGGGGGACGGGCACGCTACTGATTGTCCTGGTGACGCTGATTGCCTACCACTTCCTTGTCGTGGCCCCGAACAAGCAGCGTTTCGGCGTTGTGGATATTGCAGAAGTGCTTAACCTCAAGGAGCTGCAGGTTACCTTGGCTGCGACCCAAGCCGAACCGGGCGAGAACAAGGGCGCAGCGGCATTCGAGGAAATCGCAAGGTTCGCCAAGGATATCGAAGTCGCTCTCGCCGAAATTCAACAAGAGTGTGGCTGCAGTCTATTCGTCAAAGCTGCTGTGGTTAAACCCGCCGCTGCGGAGGACTTCACTCCGCAACTCAAGCAACGTCTCGGCATGGAAAAAGTAGACCAGGCGCAACTCGTCCAGCAGCTGCGCGGCGCCGGTGGCCGTGGCCAACCCCCCCTGTTGGAGCAACCCAAAAAATGAACTTGACTTCACTTTTCTCACCGGACAACGGGGAGCGCCGGTTATCGCTCCTCGAATACCTGGACTTGTGCCGGGCCCACTTTCGACGGCACTGGAAGCACTACACCATTCCGTTGGTTGCGGTGTTCTTGCTTCAGATCGTGATTCGTATCGACGTCAATTACACGGAATCTTTGCCGGATCACGTATTCATCACGGTTAAGGGATGGAAGACGGGTCTAAAACGGGGCGACTATGTGGCTTTTGAGTTCCCGACGGAGAACCCGGTTTCTCCCTTCCGCAAGGGCGACCATATGGTCAAGATCATTGGTGGTGTTGGCGGCGATATCGTGAGCATGACGCCTGCCAGGGGGTTCTCTGTCACGTCACCTGGCGAACGCGATATGGCGACGATGATTCCCGGTAGCAATGGCACGATCGGGGTAGCGAAGACTCTTTCGATGCGGGGCAAGCCGCTTGAGGCTGGGCCGGTTGGGGTGATCCCACAGGGCTCGTATTACGTTTTTGCTCCGCATCCCGACAGTCTGGATTCGCGCTATGCGATGGTTGGATGGATTTCTGAGAAAGAAATCATCGGCCGGACCTTCTCGTTGTTCTGAACCGTCCATCGCAAGGCTTAAACCGCAGCTTCGGCTGCGGTTTTTTTTTGGCCCGGCATCCATTCCTACACCTACCCCCTTCATTTCGGCGGCATTTCCGCGTTGGCGTAGCGTGGGGGGCTCGTTATCTTTCCGTGATGCAAATTGCCCTTAGATTCCCCATGCTACGTCGACTCCTTCCACTGATCATCGCGTGTGCGGTTGTGATGCCAAGTAAGGCCGCAGAGCAGATCGGCCCAGTACATCCGATCGTTGAACCGGACATGCTCCAAGAGATTTACCGGGTCTTGAAAGAAAAGCAGAAGACAGGGGAGTTGGCGCGCTTGCAGCAGCAGGCCGTTGAGCGAGGTAAGCACAGCATCGAGAACCCGAAGCGAGTAAAGGGTTTGGCCCGAGTGGAGAAGGCCAGGTTCTTCTATTGGGACCCGACGATCAAGGTCCCGAAGACGATCAAAGATCCAGAAGGGAACGTGATTGCTGAGGCCGGAAAGACCATCAATCCCCTCGATTACGTCAACCTGCCGCAGCATCTTCTGTTTTTCGACGGCAGTGATTCCGCCCAGGTGGCTAAGGCCAGCGCAGTCATCAAGCATTACAACGGACTCGTGAAGGCGATCCTGGTCAACGGCCAGCCACTCGAGCTGACCCGCCATTGGAAATTTCAAGTCTATTTCGACCAGGGCGGCGCCCTGGTCCGGAGGCTAGGCATTGAACGAGTGCCCTCCCTGGTCAGCCAGGAGGGGAAGAAACTGCGTATTGATGAGCTGGAGGTTCAATGAAGCCATTTAGTCGCCTGCTTGGGGCTTTCGTCGGCGTCCTGATTGGCGCCATTTCCTTGAGTGCCATGGCTGATCCAAATTGCCACGGCAAATTTCCTAACCCCATTACCGACTACTGCTGGTCGTGTTCTTTCCCGATTGGCCTGGCTGGTGGGGTCAAGGTAACGATGGGGCAGGACGAAAACACATCAAGCAATACCTCGGGCAGTCCATTTTGCGCATGTACCGATCCCCCGCAGGTTGGCATGCGGATGAGCTTCTGGGAGCCGGCGCGCATGGTTGATGTCACTCGGACGCCGTACTGCTTTGTCGGCATGGGCGGCGTCAGTATGGATTTCGGGATCTCGGCGCCGCGTCATGCTCAGACCAATCAAAAAGAGGGTAGGTCGCCGCACGCTTTCTACCACTCCCATTGGTACATCAACCCATTGATGTTTTGGCTTGAGGTATTGCTGGACGACACATGCTTGGAGAAGGGCGTGTTCGACGTCGCCTATCTCACCGAGATAGATCCGCTTTGGGGCGATAGCGAGACGACCTTCATTCTCAATCCGGATGTGGCCCTGTGGGGCAACCCTATCGCTCAGGCGGCATGCGCATTCGATTGTGTAGCGGCAACCACGATGGGGTTCGGCCGTGATGAGTTGCTTTGGTGTGACGGCTGTCAGGGCAGCATGATGCCCCTCAATGGTTGGGTGAGTTCAAAGGTCGGCGGGGTTCAAGCCTCATCTCTGATTACCGCACGAATGACGTCGAAGCTGCATCGAGAAATGCTGATGTGGTCCGCTTCGGGCGAGGATGGGACATGCGGCTATTACCCGCAGCCCGTGATGAAGAAGACCGACTACAAATACACGATGCTCTATCCGATCCCGCAAACGGAAAAGATCATGGGCAAGTGTTGCCAGCCATTCGGTCGATCGACCGCGCTGTGGGGCTCCGGCAAGGAATATCCGGTCATGGGCGAGGATTTCGTCTATCAGATTTTCCGGAAACGAGATTGTTGCGCAGGCAATCTCCTCGACTACTTCGGAGGGGGCTAGCCCTTTCGTCGTAACCCTCTGATGACAATTCCAACGATTACCGCGCTATGAAACGACACCTCGCTCTCGCTTTGCTCGCACTGTGCCCTGTGCTGGCCATGTCTCAACAGAAACCACCTGTCCAGGAAGAGGACCCGATGGTGCGGACGCGCCAGGCAATTGAAAAAGCCATGGCACAGGCCCAGTCCATGCAATCTGGTGCGGCCCAGGCCGGACCCAAGACCGGCTTCTCTGTCGACGAGCTCCGAAAGATGAAGGGCGTCGATCCCTCGGATCTTGCAGCCAAATACCAGAACGCGGGCGTGGGGCAAAAGCCCGCAACCCAGGACCTGATGATCTTTATCTCGACTTCGGTGCCGAAGAAGGCGCTGGTAATGCTGGGTGAGCAGGCTAATGCAACCGGAGCGGTGCTGGTTCTTCGTGGTCTCAAGGGGGCCTTGGGTACTAAGGGCGTCATGCAGAAGACCATGGAAGCGCTGCAGCCGGTGGCGGCTACCGGTGCAAAAATCCAGATCGATCCCGAAGCCTTCGGTCGTTACAACGTGACTGCAGTTCCTACCTTTGTGATCGCGACGAAGGAGGATACCTGCGCCAACGAGCAGTGCGACACCAAGTCCTACGCCATGGCTGGTGACGTCACTCTGGAATACGCCCTCGAGCAGTGGTCTTCCCGCGGCGGCCCGATCGGCCGTCAAGCTGATATGTACCTGAAGCGGCTGGAAAGGGGTCAATGATGCGTATTCAGCGTCTGCTTCTTTGCCTGGTCATGGCCGTATCACCCCTGGCCAATGCGCAAACCATGTCCACGATGGATGCCTTCAATGCGGGCAAGCTATCTGGTGACCAGAGCCATACACAGGGCATGTTCAACAACATCAACACCACTTCGGGCACAAACAACGTCAGCGGGTTTTCAACCACGCCGCCTTCGCAGTCCTCCTACTGGGGTGGTCAAAACACCATCCTGAACAATCTCTACACAGGGGGCTCCGGGAAGATAACGGAGTGTCAAGGCGGAACCTCGTCGACCAACCTCGCTGATCAACAGCACTGCCAGGCTGTGAACGCGATTATGAGCACCAACGCGAACAAGCCTAGCAATCTGATCACGAACAGCGACCCTCTTGTCCAGCAAGGCAAGGCCGTTACCGCGAACCCCGAGTCAATCGCGGGCGCCATCGACGGCAACTACTCGAATTGCACGACCAGCACGAAGCCGAGCAATCCGGATTTCACGATGCAGACGTGTGACGATTGGTCGCAGAACAATGCCGCCAGCTGCACGATGGGGCAAGAGGTGGTAGTGGACCCCGATTACCTCTATGGCTGCAAGGAGACGCTTTCGACCATCAATAGCGGTTCCTGCACCTACGGCGACGTGGTTCAGGTGGACGTCAAGTACAACTATCAGTGCCAGAAAACGCAGTATCAAGTCACCACGCAGACCTGCCATAAAACGCTGACCGTGCAGGCCGATACCGTTCCTGGTTGCACTCCTGGAGCGTTTATCGTCCGGGTGACCGCCGATCCTTGTCCCTCATGCCCCGACTATCTGGCATGGGATTACTACTGTCAGAACGGGTACTACCAAGAGCATTTTTTCACGATGTATCACGGTACGACGACCGTGTATCAAGACTTTGGATGGGTAAATATTACTGGCACACCTGGCACAAACATCGGGAAGACACAGGGGATATCCAAAATGAATTCTCCCAACTGCTTCCGAACGTACTACAGCCAGACTTGCGGCCAAACTTCCTGCACCATGGGGGCGTGGTTCTACAACCCTTGCCAAGGCACGTCCTACTACGGTGCCACGAATTTTGCGCTGCCAACAAAGACCACTTTCACCGACGTCTGGAACAACCAGTGCACCACGCTCGACGGTAGGACGCTATGAAGACCATCCTGACACTCCTCATTGCAGCGTGGGTTGCAGGCACCTCATACGCTGACGACCATGGCCGGATTTCCACCAAGGTCGAGGGCCGCGCGGAGCTGAATCGCGATGGCGGTCCGGTTTTTGTCCAATTTGTGGGCAGCGGATCCTTGGGCGGGATGGTACGCCAGGATCTCAGGCGTAGTGGGTTCGAGATCGCCAACTCCAAGAGTGACGCAAAGCAGATTCTGCTGATAAAAGGCACCACTTCAGTCCGGTCCTCGACGGGGAAAACGGTGACTGAAGATATGGCGTCGTTCGCCGAAGGTCCCCGAGTCCAGATGGTGGTGCCCAAGGTGGAAAACGAAGCCCCTCCGCAAGTTCCTCCTGGTCATGAGACTCATGGTGAGAAGGGCCCTCCGATCACCAGCAATGGCATGTCGGTTCTCGGCGGTTATCCCGTGATCGAGGACATGGGCGATCAGGGCCGCGGATACGCTCGAAAACTCATGGCACAAGGTATCGGAACCGACATGAGCCGATGCCCGAAGGAAGGGTGCAGGTCGGTGCAGATGCTTTCCCAGGCGGCCACGATCGATGTTGAGGTCACGAAGGTAGGCCGGTCCGAGAAGGGCAGGGTAGTAGCCAGCATGCAAGGTGATACAGCGATGATGGACCTGGTCGCTGACCGGGCCATGTTCCTCGCAATGGCAATGGTCAAGGGACAAAAATGAGAGGGGTCATTCGCTTCGCGCTGGGAACGCTACTTTGCCTCTTGGTTGGGGTTGCCTCTGCTACGCCAACTTGTCAGAAAACTGGTGAGGTGTGTGTCGACGGACCTTCGACGAAGAATATCGCCGGAACCAATATCTACCGGGACTGCTGGGACTACAAGGACACGTATTTGTGCGTGGATCCGAATTCCATCGACTATTGCGCGGCGATTGCAGCAACGCCAGGGTGCAATATCACATCATCCGTCTGCAATCAGACTGCGTTCAATGGCACCTGCCTGAGCTATGCGAACACATACCGGTGCGGCACCGCAGTGACGCCGGCGCAAGGGGTGGTGCAGCTCTCCAGCACCTATACCATCGTCTACGACCAGGTTGATCCATCCCCCTGCGCCAGCTATTCGAGCAACCCGAGTTGTCAGCTGTCACAAAAGGTTTGCGTCGATGGTCCGGGGACCAAGAACATCAACGGTCTGGATGTCTACAAGGACTGCTGGCAATGGCGCGAGGACTACAGCTGCGTGGTGAGCAATCCTGCGGACTACTGCATGCCTTTGAAGCAAGCTGGGTGTACTCAGCAGTCGTCGACCTGCACGAAGACGGCGTTCACTGGAGCATGCATTGAGAAGGGATACACCTATCTCTGTGGCAACCCCGTGAGTCCGCTGCCGACGAATGTAACCCCTCTGAACACCACCTATACCGTGGTGAGCGATCAGACTAACAATTCGCAGTGCCAGTCGCTCGACAACAATCCGAATTGCACGGTTGCCTCCCAGACATGTACCGATGGACCGGGGACAAAAAACATCAATGGCCTCGATGTTTACAAAGACTGCTGGGCGTGGAAGAAGGACTACACCTGTGCGTCGACGAACCTCACGTCAACGTGCCAAGACCTGAAAGGAAATCCGCTCTGCACGGAAACAGGCTCGTCATGCATTGATAAGCTGCCTGACGGCGCATGTGGGCTGCTCGAGCATCAATACAAATGCGCCGACACTGCTCCGACGACGACGACTCAAACGGATTGCGGGATGCAGACGTTCTGCATCAACGGGCAGTGTTTCGATACTGGTTACAAGCCTGATGGCGATTTCGGTAACGTCATTGCACAAATGGAGGCTGCGCGCGAGGCGGTCAACTATGACATCTTCAAGGGTGAGGCGAACTTCTGCCACAACAACCTTTTGACGAGTTGCTGCAAAACCCAGGGCGGGGGTGCAGGAGGTCGAAACGACGTCATTGCGACGACTATCGGAAGCACCCTTTTCAAAGCCGGTGCTGAGGAAATCTACGTTTGGGGCTCCAGGTACCTTTTCGAGGGCTTGATGAACTCGGGCAGCGTGATGCTCGAGGAGTACGCCATGTCGATGCTCGGGACTGGCACGCTAAGCATGAGCTCGTCGTTCTCCGTCTGGGGCGCTGAGTTTTCGGTAACTGCAGAAGGGATCTCCTTCGTTGGCTTCGATCCTTGGTCCCTGGCTATTGCTGTGGCCATCTACATCATCATGGACATGATGAAGTGCGAGCAGGAAGAACAACTCCTTGGGATGAAGCGCGGTCAGGGACTTTGCCAACAGGTCGGTTCATGGTGTGACTCCAAGGTACTGGGCGTATGCGTGACAAAGAAACAGGGGTGGTGTTGCTTCCCGTCGAAGCTTGGGAGAATCGTTAACGAACAAGGGCGTGCGCAGATTGGTAAGAGTTGGGGCGACCCCAAGAGCCCGGATTGCTCCGGATTCACCCTGGATGAGCTAAAACTTTTGCGCTTTGATCTGATGGATTTGTCAGAATTCATCAGTGATATTGTTCCGCCGTCGAAAACGACGTCCTATGCTCAAGATCGACTGCAACAAAAGGCGAAAAGTTACTATGGTCCATAAAATCCTTATAGCGTTCCTGCTGGGTATCTCGGCAGCAGTGACTCACGCAGAGTCCTCAATGCCAGAAATCAAGCGGGAACAGCACTTGAACGTGCTGCCCACCTCCGAGGTGAGCGGGAAGAGGATCTTCATCGAATTCGATGGGAGCCCCAAGACGAGCCAGGTCCTTCAGGAAAAGCTGCGTAGCCGTGGGTTCAATGTAGTGGCTACCGCCGGCGATGCTGATGCCCACTTCAAGGTCGGAGGGGCGTTCGCAATCACGGGCGGGGGCAAGGAAGAAGTCCGTGGGAAGCTCGGTGAGTTGCTGGAGTCTTCTGCTGAGGCTGCTCCTTCCAATTCGCCCGACTATCGGCACCAGAATATTGACCTGGTGCAAATCGCCGCTGGTAGGGCATACACCGGATTTATCTCCGTAACGGACATGGTTCGTTGGCTCGGCCAGAAGACTGGTATCGCCGGCCGATTCAACGAAATGCTGACGGGAGACCCCAGGGGGTTTTGCTGGCATGAGAGCTGCAGCAAATTTACCAGCTCCGCGATCGTGAGCGTGAAAGGTGACTCTGGCCATTGGTGGCTCCAGGAGTCGGCCCAAGACGCGAAGGTGGTTCTCGATCTTGTCGTTGCAGACGCCATTGAGAGCGCCTTAAAGCCAATTTATGACATCAAGCCGGCAAGTGGCCGCTGAGGACCTACCGAAATGAGAAAGGCCATTCTCGTGTTGTTGCTCGCGGTCCCTGTGTTCGCATATGCGGATACCGATTACCGCGATTTGTTGATGAAGGCGATGTATGCGAAAGATGGGAAGGCCTCGGTCGAGCTAACCGGCAAAGTCGCGGAAATGATTCGTGCCCAGATCAACCGGCCAAATGCAAAAGTTGTCGCGGACGTGACGACTATCGCCGAGCTGAAGCAGGAGGGGTGCAAACGCTTCCAGATCAGGTTCACAACCCCAGGGACCTTGTTACCGATGACGGACGGTCAGAGCCGCATGCTCGACATGAACATGAAGCTGAACATGTGCCAGAACGGGTTCCCGCCGGGGGTGGAATCTGAACAGGAACTGGTTGAAAAGGCGATAACGGCAGAGCAAAAAGGATCGTTCGAGCCAGAGAAAGCTGGTGCGCAAAAAAAGAAGGGGCGCTAAGTCCATTTCTTACGCTACCCCCATCATTTGAGCGGCATTTCCGCGTTGCTGTAAGCCGAAGCGGGGCGTTATCTTCCGGGCATGCTCCGCCCTCTCTGTTTGTTCCCTCTAATCACGGCTCTTGCCGCCTGCACCGGTCTCGGAACGGCAAAGCCGTATGCCCCCAAGTCGCCGCCAGAAATGCGCACGGCGGCGGCATCGATCATGGGGCGGGACGTCAACAACAGCTTCCCTCCGGACCCGGAAAATCCTTCGCCCCACGTCGACCTGAAGCCCTCTCCTGGGCGAGCTCCGATGATCGGTCAGCTAGGCAGCGAGGTTCTGCGCTCGGCATCAAAGAGTGGTTATTACGTTGCCTTTACGGGCCAGGTGCCAGTCACCCAGTATTTCGAGGTGGTTCGCCGAGCAGACTGTGACGATTGGGTCTATCTGCAACTGATCAATCCCACGATGGTGCGATCGAATCCAAACTACTACATCAGCGGGCAATACATTGGAGATAAGGCCGCGCTAAAGTGTGCGGGCGAGTTTCACAAGAAATTCCGCGATGGCACAGATGAACGCCTGGTCGGAACCGATGGTGTTGTGTTCGATGCAGACTCAGCGGTCTATACCGATGTGGACGGTGGTGCAAACGGACACAAGAAGCTGCACATGGATGGTTGGGCCGTCAAATTTGTCGAGCCGACGGAGGAAGCCATCCGCAAACGTTTGGCGACAAAGCCGACCACGCCCATCGACGTTGTTCAGCTGAAGACCGTCGCATTCTGGATCGAGAAGAATCACGCACGGCAGTATGCGGACGATCTTCGGCGGTTACTTCCGATGGACAGTAAGCGGGATGCTCTCATCGCGTGGCACGGGGCCGACAGGGAAATTTTCCGGGCGTTTGCTTCCGTTGATGATCTGAACGGGTCATCCAACCTATACCTTCAGATCCTCGACGGCGGCATAGCCGAGATGTTGCGCCCTGGTAACCAAACTACCGTGGCATCGCCAACGGTCGGTGACGTACCGTTCGTGGCCGCAAACGTTCTGGCTTGCCGGAATCAGCCGGGCACCATTCCTGAACTTCGCAAGGTTCTTCTCGAGGCGACCGTCGTCCAGCACAAGCTTGCGTCGGCAAAAGCGCTTTTTGTCCTCGGTGATATTCAGTTTCTTCAAGACCAACTCAGAGCCGGTCGCTTGGGCGACGTGTCGAACAAGATTCAGCACATGCTCCTGGGGAGGGACGTTGAGCCGTTTAGCTGCCCATATCGGAGCAAAGTAAGTGCGTAGAACATCCATCCTGTTGGCAGCCGCGAGCTGCCTTTTTGCATTCACCGTCCATGCAGCTCCCAACGACAGCAGGCCCGCAAGTTGGTGGGACGAAAACCCGTGGGCGGACCCTGACCGCGGCTTCAACTGGTATCCCGATCCGAAGGAACAGATTAAGCCCCAGGAAAAGAAAAAGGCAGAGGAGAGGCCGAAGACCATCTACGAAATGACTTCTCTCGACGAGATCAAGAAGGAGCTAGATCGACTGAAGGGCGAGGCCGTTGTAAATCCGAATGAGAAGAACGTCCTGGCGTTCCTCAAAGCCCAAAATTTCGTCATGGACAAGGCGTCGATGTTCGCCGATGTCTCCCGCCGGGTCGTTTGGGCCAATCCGGAAGTTAACTACTCGGCCCGGTCGCCCACGGTTAACTTCGCACGCGACCGAGCCAAGAGCAGAACCGACGCGAAGCGTGACGAAAACCTGAAGAACCTTTCCGAAACCCACGGCATTTTGTTCTTCGCTCGATCGGACTGCGATTTCTGCCATGACGAAGCACCGATCCTCAAAGCATTCAGCCGCAAGACCGGAATGCCTGTCTTGACGGTTTCCCTGGATGGAAAACCCATCCCGATGTTCCCCGACGCCAAGCCCGATAACGGGATCTCGATGATCGCATCGAGCGGGAATGGCATTCAGACAGTACCGGCTGTTTTCCTGATCGATCGCAAGACCCAGAAGATGATTCCGCTGGGAACTGGCGTCATTGCGAGCGAGGAGCTGGCCGAACGTATTCGAGTATTGACCATGACGACACCAGGTCAGGAGTTCTAAACCATGAAACTGCGCACCCGCATTACGGCATCAGCTGTCGCCCTTGCTCTATCTCTCAGTTCGGTCGGCTCCAGGGCCGACTGGATTGGGGATTTCTACTCTTCCGCCGGCGCCGGGGTCAATGCAACTGCCCCGCAGGCGATTGCTACGCAGTCAGCGGTGGGCTACTCCGGTGGCGGTTTGTCGTGGCGCGTGCCCAACAAGAACTTCCAGCCTATCGCGATTACGCCACCTTCTCTGAAAGCTGGTTGCGGCGGTATTGACGCATACCTCGGTGGCTTCAGCTTCCCGAACAAGGATGCGTTCGTCCAGGCCCTGCGGAACTTTGGCCAGGCTGCCGTCGGGTATTTCTTCGAGCTTGCATTACGCACGATGGCGCCTGAAATCGCCGTAACCCTCGACGCCATCAACGACCTCGCCACTCGCGTCAATCAGTTCTCGATCAATTCCTGCAAGGCGGCAAAGAAAGCTGTTGATTCCCTCGCTGGCGACTGGATGGAGGCCAATGCCCGGGATGCATCGGGGTATGCGCGGGCTGCAGGTGAATTCGTCGATGAATTCGACGCGACCTTCGGCATTGAAGGGAACGGCGGCAAGACCATGGAAGAGAAGTACATGCAGAACTATGGCAAAGCACGTGGCGCTCTGACGCCGGCCGACGCCGGCAAGTTCCTTCCGGTCTATGTGAATGTCCTGCGCTATGCCTTGGATAATGCCAACCCGATTGACATGAGCGAGGATGAGAAGAATCTGGTGATGTCGCTTGTGGGCCCGACCTTAATCCTCCGTCCGGCCAATGCATCTGACGGCACCGAGAATGTCCAACCATCCGCTGTCCCCAAGACCCTCGATTTCAAGCAATTGGTCGGGGAGGATGTGTTGGGGGCCGCAACTCCAGGAAATCTGGATACCCTGACCTGCGACAGCCTGCCGGAATGCCTGAATCCGAAGCATTCGTCGAAGCCCTTCAAGTCGTTCTCGGTTCGTGTCATGGAAGCGATCGGGCGGATTCGTACCAACATTCAGACACGCAACGTAGCTACCGCACTTGATCCGGAGCATATCCTGGTATTGAAGCTGTCATCGGTTCCCATTTACCGCGCGGCCGCAATGGCGGAAAGCGCCGGCGTAGCAGCGATTGTTGGCGACCAAATCGTCTATGACCTCGCCGATTACGCGGCGGTCGATGCGGCAGTTCACATGGTCATCTATTACCTGGGTGCAGCAGATAAGGCACTGGCGTCGGTTAGCGCAAAAGTGCCGGCTCTTTATCAACCCGAGATGCAAGCCATGCGGCAGCGGATCGCGGACATCAAGACCGACATGCACATGCAGGTAACCCATTTCTACCAACAGAAGGGCAACCCCTACGAAAAGATCGATCAGTTGGACAAGGCAGAACGGGCGATGTACGCGAACCTCAACACGATGCTCGCGGCCAATGCGCGCTTCGGCAAGCGCCAGTAAGGGGAAGTCATGGGAAGCGTCTATACGATTTACTGCTATTTCAACAGCGAGCAGATTCAGGGCATCCTCAACGCAGTTGTAATGCTGGTTGGCTCAGGTGGCGTGGATGGGGATTACTTGAGCCTGGTCCGAGTGGCAGCCATCATGGGCATGTTCATGGCCATGTGCTACGGATTCCTGCGGGCACGTGGCGAAGACGCGGCCCATTACCTGGTGATGGTCGCCATCTTCTATTCGACCCTATTTGTTCCTCGTGTGACCGTCCAGATTGAGGATCACGGCGGTGCCGGCACGGGAGCGCCAATTGTTGTGGACAATGTGCCTCTCGGCCTGGCTTTTTTTGCCTCTTCGACCAGCCATATCGGTTATTGGTTGACGGAGAAGACGGAGACCTTTTTCTCGCTTCCAGACACATCGCTGCAACTTAGCCAGCACGGCTTGATGGGGGGGCCCCGCGCATTGCGGATGGCTCAATCCGCGGCGATGCCTGATCCGGTCCTTGCGCAGGACATGATCAATTTCATGCGTGATTGCATTAACCCGGAGCTCGTCGCATCGCCAACGCTGGTGAACGCGCTTCTCACCTCCACGAACATCTGGAACGACTTGGGCCCCTCTGGGATTGGCGTCCTCAACCCTGGGCGAATGGTGACCCTTTCTGGCGCAACCGGGGCGGTGACCTGCGATGACGCGTACACGAACAAGCTGGGCCCGCGGCTGGCGCCGGCGGCGACCAGTGAGTTTGCACGCATTGCTCAAATGCTCAGTCCCAACGCGCCGGCGGCAACCGCCCAGACAATGTTGACCGCCCTCCTGCCCGCAGCAGAGGGCCTGATCATGACTGCAAGCGCATCGACGACGCAAGGAATCCGTCAGCGCATGATGATCAACATGCTCAACGATACCTCGGCGAACATGGCGCAGATCATGAACGATCCATCAGCCGCCCAAACGGCGCTTGGTGCTGCAATGGCAACCTCGAACGCCAACACGGCCTATTCCGTGATGGCTCGCCTGGCTCAAGAAACCCTGCCTCTCGTGCGCAACTCGATCGAGCTGGTGGTACTAGGCGTGTTCCCGATCGTGCTGATCTTGATCATCATCGCGGGCTCAAAGGGGGGCCTGGTTCTTCGCTCCTACGTCATGACAATGCTCTGGATTCAGTGGTGGGCGCCGCTCTACGCGATCGTCAACTACGTTGGCACGATGGCTGGGGCTAAGTCCATGAAAGCTGCTCTGGCGTCCGTTGATGGCGTTTCGGTGACCAATGCTGCCCAACTGCTGAACACCACGATTTCCGCGGAGGCGATTGCCGGAATGCTGACGATCAGCGTCCCGATGATCGCCCTGGTCATTATCAAGGGTGGCGAAACGGCTCTGTCTGGGATCAGTGCGGGGATTACCGGACCAGCTGATAGGGCGGCAAATAAAGTTGGTGAACAGGTAGGTTCCGGCAACGTCAGTGCTGGCAATATTTCCTGGGGCAACTTCAGCACCAACAACGCAGCCGCAAACCACTCCAACACGGCATTTGCTTACACGGCACCGAACCGTGGCGATATCCAGACGGAGTTCGGCTCCATGACCTATCGCGGTAGCCAGGCCGGGACGCCCAACGCCGTCGGGAATCTCACGGGGGAATTTGGCAACCTGGGGGTCACTGGTAGCCATGGTGCTCGAGTCGAAGCTGCGAAGGTTGGCAACAGCGGTGAACGTGCTGAATTCACTCAGGGCACGTCGTCGGGGCTTGCTCAAAGGACCTCCGGGCAATTCACGCACCAGGAAGGGGCTGCTGCAGCAGCGAAGATCCAGAAGTCTTTGGAGAGCAGCGTCGGTGGTGATTGGTCGTGGATGACCCGCGACGGTTCCGGGAAAGCCACCACTGCCAGCGACCGGAGCGGAACAACTACCGGCGTAGCTCACACCAGCGCCCAGGATCTCGGTGGGCGTGTTGGTGTCACTGCGGGCGCTGATGTGACAGCAACCAATCCCGTGCAGCGCGCTCAAGACAACCGGAATGCCCAGGGTGCCGGACACGTTCTCAACGGAGATCCGTACAAGGCACCTGCGGGTGCGAATGTGCCGCCGGCAGCCGTACAGCAAGGTAGCGGAGTTCCGGGTGCAACGACTGGGGCGGCTCCTGGCCATCCTGGCGCTCCGGCGGCAGGGGCCCCGGCCGGTGGCGGGCAGCCGGGAACGCCCATGCCGAAGGGCGCCGCGGACGATCTACAGGGCAAGGCCAATCGTGCGGCTCAGCAACTTGGGCAGGCACCAAGTCGCTCGTCGTATGGGCCGTCCGCCAATTATGGCTATGGCGTCAGAGATGGCGAGCAGCTTAGCTGGTCTAGCGATCGGGGCAACACTGCTGAAGTTCAACAGCGCGCAGAAAAGAACTTCGATAAAGCGGCTAAGGCTATCGAAGGACTGATGGCCAAGACGAGCAATTCCGGGGAGCGCGCCGCGATGCAAAGCTTCCTTGGTTCGCTCGCCAGATCTACTGACGCAACCTATCAAACGAATGTTGGCCAGAGCTACACGCAGACCGCGGCGGAGACCAATTCCCGTACAGATGCAAATGGTGCCTCCGTGCAGGTCAACGACAATGGTCGTTATGGTGCAGAAGCACTGCACCAGGCTGATGGTAGCGGCGCGCGCGCTCTTCAGCAGGCTGTTACCGACCCGGGCTTCAGAGATCGGGTTGCTGGCGCGGTAGCGCCTGGGGTCGCAGTGGATGTCGTTCCCCGCGGAGGGCCGGCAGTCGGGATGGATGGGAAACCCATCAAGGCTCCCAAGAGCGTTTCGCAGCAGCGCCAAGAGGGGCAAGCAGCCGTGGAAGCACAACGCGGCAACGATCAAGCGGCAGCCACTACTGCTGGCCAAGGCTATATTCGTGAGGCTGATGGTCATCGGGCTCCGATGGGCGCTCCAACGTCAGTCGCCATGCCCAATCAAGCACCGGCCAGAGAAGCGTTCGACAAGAACAAAGGTTCCGCCGAGCGCGGCCTGGCTACGGGTCATAGAAGCGCTGCCCGTGAGGCGGGCATCAACCGAATGTTGGAAGCGGCCTACGCAGATCAAGAGGGCTTCGGTCGACTTCTTGGGGCATCGTTTGGATTTGGTATCGGTACCAGCACTCACGAAGAAAACCGCGCTGCCATCGAGCAAGTGGCTGCTGCAAACCCGGCGTTCAACGCCCGTCTCGAGCAGATCGGGCGACAGGGCCGAGTAACGGATGACGATAAGCAATTCCTTAGCGATAACCGCAGGGATGGTGTTGCTGCCAAGGTCAGCGACACATTGAGTGATGGTTACCAAAGGGTGAAGGATTACTATGGATTTGGGAAATAGCATGATGCGGAAATGCGCATTTATCGGAGCTCTCTTCTTGGCCAGTGGTTTGTGCCATGCGGCCGACGGAGCATCGCGAGATGTGAAGATCCATCAGCTGCTGGAAGCACAGGGCATGATGACAACCTTCGATGAGCAGATGCGGATGCGCGAAGAAAGCAGCCGGCGCAGTGTTCAAATGATGGTGGATGAAACGCTGAAGCGTCTCAAGCCGAACACATCCTTCCGGAAGAAGTTCAATGACGCGGCCCAGGAGCTTTTTTCTGCTCTGCAGCCGCCCTGGTCAGCCCAGGAAGTGACGGACATCTGGGCAAGCATTTACGGAAGCAAATTCACCGACGACGAGCTGGACCAGCTTCTGGCCTTCTATACGTCGACGGTGGCTCAGAAGGAAACGATCGCGGGTCGTGCGTCGTTGGCCGAGTTTGGCCAGTATCTTCAATCGCAGTATGCCCCCTACGAGAAGAAGGCGATTCAACAGTATGTTGAGAGGATGCAGGTGCTCGGGAAGGAATGTCGCTGCAAGCGATAGGTTTGGTACCCGCAAACGAATTGGGCGCCGTTAGGCGCCCAATTACTTTTCAATGTCCATGAAGAACGACTCGCCCTCCGGGCCGTCATAGACGGTCGGCAGGTTGGTGGTGAGCCACTTGGGGAGAGGTGATCTATCGTCAGTGCCATCGTCGGCACAGGCTTGCGCGTTATATGGCCCTGCAGAACGGACGTCGTTCTGAATCATCTTCTGCCATTCAGCACGCGGAATCGTCAGCACGCCAGACCCTCCGAAAAGCAGGAAGTCGAACGGCTTGAGGATCAAGAGCCGGAAGGCAGCGGAGAGGAACTGGAAAGCGGTTTTCATGGTTAGACGATAGCATACTGCTCCGCCCGGTTCTGGAAAACCTACTCTTCGACGAATTTGAGCAGCCGATCGGGGGTAAAACCCTGAAGCGTGCGGTTTTTGTATGTGAAGACCGGTGCCATGGGGGGGATTTTCATCGCCTCGGCCATCTTCATCCCCTCATCCGAGGTTAGATCGATCTCTCGAAAGGGGATGTGTTTCTTGGACATCAAGTCCTTGGCTTGACGGCAATATGAGCACCCAGGCAGGGTGAAGATCAGGACCTCGGGGGGAGAAACTTGAAGATGGGCTTGAACTGATCCTGCCTGGCTGGGGATAGACAATGCCAGCGTGAGCAAAAGGCAAGTCGTGAGTTTTAGGGTTATCCTCATCATAATTCCTTGGCAGAAAAGGCATAGCCAACTCGAAGGGGTTCCCCTGCAGCTGTCAGTTGCAGGGGCCTCATTTCGCCCTTCAGTATCCGAGCGATCTGCCGGTATCCGGATGTCGTCGGATGAATGCCGTCGGCTAACGGGAGAAGGGTTAGATCGATGATGCCATCGCCGTGGTCAGTAGCGATTTTCTGGATGATGGCCCGGGCTTCGGTTTGTTGGGCCGGTAACAGCCAGGTTACAGAACCGTAGATTCGGGAGCGTAAGAGAGCGAACGGCGCGCTGGTAGGCTTGGCGTCATTGCTGCCCGTGCTGATGACCACATTGCGGGCGGCAATTGCTACCGGCGCTAACCTCAATAGCTCGATCGTTGGCCGTCCTACTTTCGCCGAAGAGAGGCATTGAAAGCCATCCTCGAGGACTAAGTGCTGAGCGGTCCCTACGGCGATGCTGTCACCAAGGATTAGGCAATCGGCCGTCGCTGCATAGGCGTTGAAGGCTATCGAGAAGAGGCCAGCGACGAGGAAGGGGGGCTTGTTCAATTCCGCTCGTTTGATTGCTTGGGTCGTCCCCATTGAAGACGACTAATGCGGCGCGGCGTTGGAGGCGGCAGCGGCTCGTCGTCGGCTCCCCGCGGTTTGAAAGCAGCGGCTTCAATTTTCCGTTGCAGGCTGATAGCGAGAGGGTTCCCCTTTCTTACAAGGCGATCTAACTCTGAGCGAACTACAGGGGACATCGCCGATCCATCACCTTGCAATTCCTTCGCCATAGCAAGGAAGTTGGCCCAAGCGTCTCTCTCTTTTGGAGATGCTTTTGGAGGACGTATCTTCGGTATCCGTACCTTTTGAATTATGTTAGATGGCATTGTTTTCACCGTGGAAAATGATCAAGGGATGAAATAGCGAATCAGATGGCCACTTCCGTCGAGGTACTTCAGGTCGTGCGGGGGTTCTTCCGGAAGAGGAGATTGGGCGGGGACAAGAATCGAATAACGCTCATCCTCGAAAACTTGCTTCCAGTTACCAGAAGCCAAAGCCACCTGGCGAAGCGCGACATCAACCCGAAGCAGCATGGCGTTCGGCTTGTAGCGTTCTATTAGCGAATCCCACCCATTTGTCGCTTTAGAGGCTAAGTACCACTCAAAGAAATACTGATCCTGATAGAAATCGAGGCGTCCATCGATAAAAACGGGAAGTCCGCGATGAATTAAGTAGCTTGACTCGAGTGTGTCGGATAACACGCGGTCCGTTAGATTGTGGCTTACCAGGAAATCAGTGGCGGCCTCGGGATGTTGCTTGTTAATGTTCTTCGCAATATTTGCGTCGCCAACGGCGGCAATCGTGGGGTACGAGCCAAATAGTGCAAGTGCAATCAGACCATAAGCAATCGGGTGGCATGGATTGCTAAATGTTGGAAGCATTTTTTTGTACTGAGCGGTTTCTGCCAGTACGGCTGCAATAAAGGGAGCCATAACCGCCCCACAAAGAGCAACTTGGCGATTGGCCATTACCCCAAATATGAGGAAGAACGTGGCTATGATCGAGTGAGAAATTGTCGGCCTGACTCCAGACAACGCGATTATTCCAACAAAAGGAATGAGTGAGCTGAGATAAGCCCAGCCTAGGCCTGTCATCAGATTTACCGGTTGCCATTCAATGATCACAGACGAGCTTTGGAGTCCTCCAATCATGATCACGGTGGCAAGTGCCTTGTAGCCATAGGGATTCAGGAGCGTGGCTGCGACCGACGTCAATGCGGATCCCCAGAGCACGATGAGGTCTCTTCGACATTCGCGGTCGCCTAGTCTCTTTTCTATTACGGCTTCTGTAGAGTGGCCGGCTGCAAGCAGAAAAATCAGAGCTAGGCCGACAACAAATCCGCCATGCATGTTCACCCAAGCCGCCATTACAAGTGGGTAGTAAATCAAGTATCGGAGACGTTTAGTCTTCATCCAGCTAACGACCAAGTAAGTCGCTATGGACAGCATTGCAAAGGAGAAAAGCTGGGGCCGCATGGGCGTAATGATTTGCAGCCAGTTGCACGCGAGAGCAATACAGAGTGCGACGGAAGAATGAACGTACCTGGCCGCAGCTCGCCAAGCAAAGCCAATGGTAAGTGCCGTCAGCAAAACAGATAGAAATTTCGTCCCTGTAAAACCACCGAATGAATAGGCTATGCCGATAGCCGCCTCTCCGAGCCATTGAGTGATCTGATACGGCTTTCCTGGAAGCGTCCAGCTAAAAAAATCGACGGCTGGGATTGCCCCATGCTCAACCATCCAACGTCCGTAGGCTAGATGCCAGAAAAAATCCGTATCCATAAGCCCAGATGATGGAGGATAAATAGCCTTCAGCCAGATGATGCAGAGAAACGCAATTACAGTAGCTGGGAAACGAAAAGACATAATCAATCCAATTCCTAAAGCAGCCCGAGAACAGCTTGGTTGGCGGGGGTCATTGAAACCGTTGGAAGGTCGCGGCGATAACCTTGGCGTACAAGGACGGTAAAAGCTGGCCCTTCAAAAATAGGCCTATAAAGGCCACCGTCTGCCAGGTGGTGTCTGAGAGGCGACGGGTTGTTGAGCAACACGACATCCGGATCGAGGCGAGAAACGTATTCCCTCCATCCCGCATCCCCTCGCATGGCGAACAGAAGTTCAAAAAGAGCCCGGTCCCCGTAGAGATCATGGCGAGTGTCGATGGACACCTTGGCTCCGAGCTGTCGGATCAGGTAGCCGCCGGCCTCGGGGGTATTGAGGATCCTTCCTTCAATGGAATGCCGCTTCATAAAAGCAACTTCTTCAACAGGAAGTTTGCTGGCCATGTAACGCTCAGTCGTTTTGTCAATTTTCGACATCCCAAGGGAGGCCCCGAATACTAGGGCGATAGCGCCCAGGGCGACGGCGATATGGGCAGGACGGTCGTACCTTCTAGCTTCGCCGGTGAAAGCAAGGTCGTAGAACGCAGTGCCGCGAACGGCGGAGGCGAGCAGAGGCACCATCAGGACCGTGGCCATCAGCGACAACCGAACCGCAGACCAACCGATGGCACCCAGGGTCAATGCCGTCAAAACGTGGCTGATCGAGGGGCGCTGTTTTGTTGCGGACATCGCGGCCGCTACCGCAGAGGTCACCAGGAAGAAGCTGAGGCCGGCATCGGTCTTGATGCTGGTAGCCGCCCACTCGTCAACGATGCCTGCGGACGAGGATTTCAAGGCCGCGATTTGAATCGCGTATTGCCAGGCGCCCCAGCCGTAAGGATTCAGGAGCGTAGCCAGGATACTGACGCCGGCGGCGATGAAAAGGGGCACGGCAGATGCTCGAAGCGTTGCCATGTCGCGCTGCATATAGGCTTCGATAGCCACAAAGGTGGCCATCATGCCCAGGTACGTCAGGCCGAAGGCATAGCCGCCATGCAGATTCACCCAGATGGCGAAGAGGGGAGGGAGCCAATACAAGGCGCGGCGATTCCCCGTCTGGTAGGCGGCGAGAGTCCAGGTTAGGGCTGCAAGGCCCAAGTGGGTAAATTGATGCGGGCGGCAAGCCAGGGAAATCAAAGCCGAATTGCAGCCAATCGCGACAGCCAGGGCGGCGAGGCGGTTGTCGAGGTAGCAGCATGCAGCTCGATAGGAGGCTGCCATGGTCAGGCTTACGAGGAGAGCTGCCAGCATGGAGGTTCCTGTCAGGCCGGCCGCTTGGTTGGCGAACCCCATACAGACCTCGCCGAGCCATTGCGTTAGGCGGTAAGCGTGTCCGTCGAATGTCCAGGACCAGAAGTCCTCTGTCGGAAGGCTCCCGTGGTTCAGGATCCATTCGCCATAGCCCACATGCCAGTAGTAGTCAGGGTCCGTGATGCCGGCGCCAGCAAGGGAAGGGGCGCGGTAGGCGAATAGACACGCGAGGACGATGAAGGGAATCGATACCGTCATGCCATCAACCTCCGGGAAGAAGACTGTCGAGCCGGCCTTGCAGCACGGCCACGAGAACTTCCGCGTCATTGAGCGCGTCCACCGGGTCGCGCGTAATGGCCTTCTGCAAAGCCTCCTTCAGCCAGAAGGAGGCGGCAGGGTCAGCCATGATCTGTTCGGGGGTCGGAGGAGTCATTCTTAGCTTTCTTCAGGGGACAGGAACACGAAGATCCTGGACAGGATGTAGGTGACAACCACATGGCAAGCAATGGCTGCCGTCTGCGCGAGATAAGGGTTGGCGCCGGCGTGCAGAGCCACGGTCAGCACAGCGTAGTTGGCACAGTAGCCCGCCAGGATGGTCGGAATGTAGCGAGCGAAGGCTTTCAGTCGGTTGCCCCGGTCGCGGAAGGAGAGGTCGCGGTGCGTTAGAAATGAGATCGGCACCACAACGAGATAGCCGATCAGGTTGGCCACGACATCCGAGAAGAACTGTCGGGCGCCGAAAATAACCGCCAACCCGAGGACGGTATTCCCTGCGCCGACGGCCAGAAACCGGATCAATGTCCGGTCGATCATGGTTTTGGCCGACGAAGAACCCAGCACTGCGTCCAGAGCAAGGGAGCGAGCCTGGTGCCAGCCAGCCGGCGCGCGAACCATTGGCAGATCCGGGTCCCGGGCTCGCCGCAAAACTCGGCAATCGCCGGCAGGTAGAAAGCGATGTTTTCCTGGCGCACGACCTCGAAGCCGGCGGCGTCAATCTGGGTCCGAAGCTGGGAACGGGTCATGCGGTTGATGTGTCCCAGATCGTCGACGGACTCGCCGTAGATCAGGCGGGCGAGCTTCACCACCAGCCCGAATGAGAGCAACCGAGCGGTCAGTTCGACCGTCGAATAGGAGTTTGGGGTAGTCAGGACCAGATAGCCGCCCGGCTTGAGGCTGGCATAGATGTTCTTGAGGGCGGACGCCGAGTCGGGAACGTGCTCAAGCACTTCGGAGCACAGGGCGACGTCGTGCACCGGATCGAAGTGGTCGGTGGTGATATCGGAAACCCGGGCGACAACATTGGGGATTTGGTTGGCCGCTTCAACGAAGGCCGAATTGATGTCGGTAGCGAAGACCTTGCCGCGAGCTGCCATCATCTGGGTATAGATTCCGCAGCCGATTCCGATTTCGAGGAAATGCGGCTGTGATGGCGCCACTTGGTCGAGGGCGCGCATGACCCAATCGCGGCGGACGTTGTGGAGCCAGCGGCGGGTCGGATTGTTGGATTCGTAGAGGTTCGCCTGGAAGGCAATATGTTCTTGGCGCAATTCGGCGGCGGACATCAGAGGGCTCCTCGAGCAGCGGATGCAGTTTCAAGCGGGACAACGGTCGGACCAGTGCTGCGATCCTCGAACCCATATAGGGCTCCGACCAGAAAAAGAGGGCGGCGCTTGGTCTCGGCCACAATGCGGCCGATGTACTCTCCGAGCACGCCAATGCCGATCAGCTGTATCCCGCCGAGAAAAAGGATGACGCTGGTTAATGTTGCGAATCCCGGCGTCACGACACCCCAGACCATCGTTTTGGCGATGATCCAGCCAGCGTAGGTGAACGAGAACAGCGCGACTATCGCGCCGAGGTAGGTCCACACGCGGAGCGGAACCGTGGAAAACCCGGTAATACCATCGAGAGCAAAGTTCCAGAGCTTCCAGAAGTTGAACTTGGTCTCGCCGGCGGCGCGCTCCGGTCGGTCATACTCGACCTGGGCAGCCTTGAAGCCAGCTGCGGCCATGATCCCTTTCATGAAGCGGTTCCGCTCCGGGAAGGACAGGATGGCATTGACCACCGCGCGGTCCATGAGTCGGTAGTCTCCGCAGTTGGATGGGATCGCAACGTCGGTGATGTCTTCCATCATCCGGTAGAAGGCGCCGGCCGTGGCGCGCTTCAGCCAGGTGTCGGTATGCCGGGATCTGCGGACCGCATGCACGACTTTGAAGCCCGCCTTCCACTTCTCGATCATTTCAGGGATCAATTCGGGCGGGTCTTGAAGATCGCAGTCCATCGGGATGATCGCGTCACCCGTCGCATAGGTGAAACCGGCGGTCATCGCGGCTTCTTTCCCAAAATTGCGGGAGAGCTCTACCAGTCGCACCTGAGGGTAGAGGCTGGAGAGGCCAACGATGGCGTCCGCCGTGGCGTCGCGAGAGCCGTCATCAACAAAGACGATCTCGTAGTCGAGGCCGGTGCGCTGGACGATCGGTGTAACGGTGGAAAGGAAGACCGGGAGCGCGGCTTCCTCGTTATAGCAGGGGACGACAATCGATAGCTTCATGATGGGGTGCCGAATCGGAACGAGGTGGGATCGAGTCCAAGGGAGTCCAGGACATCGACGGGCTCTGATTGAGGGACCGGCTCAGGCGACGCGGCTGCCGGCGCAGCCGCATCCGGTTTCTTGCGCGTGCCTCGATGGATATCGACGACTTGAGCCGAGGGATGGGCATGTTCCTCCGCGGGGAACGAAGGCATACGCCCTTTGGAAACCTCCAGTCCAAGACGCATCAGAAGGCGTATCCGACCGGAGCGGTCGGCGCCCGGCGGAAAGCGGTTCAGGTCTTCTTCCAGGTCGGCATACTCGACCCGGTTGAGGCGCGCCTGGACACGGAAGGAGGAGTCGTCGTTGTCGCTCATGCTGCCGCTGTGGCGCTCATCTTCAATGCCTGCCCGAGCGACTTCGCCAGCTTCTCGCCGATCAGATGGAAGCCTCGCACGTTGGCCAAGGCAGGCTCCTCCAGCGTTACGACCTTATGGCGCGGGAACTTGTCAGCAACGGCCTTCGCGTAGAACGACGCACCACCGCCCGTAAGAATGATCACGCGGATATCGGAGCCGGACCCAACCGAATTCTTGATCGCCTGAGCGGCTTCATGAACAACGTCGTCGCCAGCCGAAAGGTGTTTCTCGAGATCGAAGTGCTGGCCATAAAGCTCGAACGGCGTCTTGGTGGTCAGGGACCGATCAATGGCGCGAACGAGCTCCACCGGGGTGGCGTCAAATTCGTACGTCTTGATGATGTCGTCGGCGATCGCGCGAAGCACAGCGCCCATGCCGCGTGGCACAGCATCGCTCAAGGAATCGTTGGCGGACATTCCCTGGCAGACGAACCAGTCGACCGTGTTGTAGCCAGGGTCGATCGACAGAGCCAATGGGGCTTTTTCGGGCGAGGGATTGGCCGCGAGGTAGGACATGTAGCTGCCAAGCGGTTGGGGATAAACGTGGCAGGTTTTGATCTGGACCTTGCCACCACGCTCATCAATTACATGTTCCCCGACGAAGCGCTTCGCCAGCGCAGCATGGTGTTTCCGATAGGTGTTGAGAGGCAAACCCAAGACCAAGACATCAATGACGTCGGCCGGCAGGTTCGGAACCATGTAGTTGATCGCGCCAAAGAGCCGGGCAGCGTAGGCATCGCCGAGGCAGAAGTTTTCGTCCATGACTTCCGTCTCCTGTTTCCCATGGAGAGCCAGATGGACGTCGTGGCCGACCTCGAACAGGCGCTCACCGACGGGGACCAGAAAAGTGTCCCGCTGCTTCATGACCCCGGCGCCGAGGTTAACGCTGGGCTTGGCGGTGGGGGACTGGGACGGAATGGAATCTGTGCGGATCGTGTTGCTGTTGGTCGGGTCGCGGCCGTCGGAGAACTTGATGTGGCCGTAGCCGACGTCGATGGCACGGGCAATGAGCGAATTGAGGAGCGACATGGGGGGCCTTTCTATATGGGATAGGCGATTGTCGGCATCCAGCCAGGCGGGAGGAAGTCGGAAATACCGACGATTCGAGGGGGGTAGACGTAGGAATGGACGGGCAGCGCCAACTTTTTGCGTGAATCACGGTGATGGTGACGCAGCGGTGACGTAGCGGCGACAGAGCGGCGCCAAAACGGCGACGTGCAACTAGTGCGGAAGAGGGGGAGACAAACGGCGACAGGATGTCGCCAAGATGGCTACGTGGCGGTGACGCATTGGCGACAAAGGCGCCGCGAGGGCTCAACCCGACAGTCGTTTCCAGCCAGAGAGGGGCGGCCCTGCCGAAAACTGGCAGAAATGGCGGCCGTGGAGGGGGAAATTAGGCCGAAAATCCCCCTGGAGGAAAGGAGCAATTTGAGGTCCACTCAAAATACGACTTGAACCTGACGGGGATCGCGTTCCGCTTCGGAACTATGTTTGCGGGGTCACATTTGAACAGAATAATCCCCTGATTGAAAATTGAATCCGCATCGGAGTTGACGCGGACAGGGAAAAGTGATCAGAATTCGCCAATTGTGTGTCCGTGATGGACCGCCCAGGATCACGACGGCCTCCTGGAGTTGGGTGCAGGCAAAACCAACAAAGCCGTTGCTATTTCGGTGCGAGCCGCGCCGGAACCCCGTAGCTGATGGACTGGCTACGGTCTCCGATGTCCTATTGAGACATCCGCCCCGTATAGACGGGCAATACCGAGTTGCTGTGCAGCTCACATCATCGTCATCCACAGTGGATGGCAACTTTCTCGGGCCTTTTGGCATGTCGTCGCAGGAGCAGGGCGGTCCCTGTCTCTTATGCGCTTCACCCACTGGCCGACACTCGAACACTGAAATTGCAGCGCGAGCGTCCTTGATGGACCCCCGGAGTGGACATCCGGTAGGTGCCGGTAACTCCATCTGGACAGCGCACCCGAGGCCTCTGGTGGCAGGAGGCAAAAGTCCCTTACGGGCCGGAGTAATTTCTACGGAAAAGCGATCGAGTCGTCTGAGTATTTAGACGACCACCTTGCCTGGTTGGGCATAACGATCGGACTGCGAAGCGAGTCCATTACGGACGAGTGGTCGCAGACTGGACAGGACCGGTGCGGGCAAAAATCCGCCTGGGGGTATTCCTCTGGGGTGCTCCCGTCGAATGTGATTCGACACCAATGGGTCCAACCGCTGCGAGCGGATTGGGCTACCGGACTTGGGCGTGCCGCGCTGTGATGCGCCGCCGCTGACGCTGGGTTCCAGAAATGCAACCTGTCGTCGCCGCTCTGATTCACCTTTCTAAACCCTCTCGCCATTCCTGCTGTACCCGAACTTCTCTTCACGCGCGGCTCCGCGTGAGGACTGCGCACATCTGCGCTCCGACAAGACCGAGTCGGTTTTCCGATCAACACCTGGAGAACGACCATGACCAACGAATCGACCAAGCGCGACTTCCTGCCGCAAGATGTCCAAAACGATCTGCTCCGCTACGGCATCAATGTCGAAGCGAGTTCGCTCGAGTGCATCGAGCTCTCTCCCGTCACGCAAGCATCCCAGGAGGCTGTCTCCCTGGAAGGCTATGTGCTGACCGAACTGCCTATTGAGGTTGTCCGCAACGAACACCCGGAATTCCAGGCCTGGCTCGAGCGCGCGTCCCGTCCGGTCATTCCAGTTCGGCAGGTGGCATATGGCTAAGTCCCTTGCTGACCAGGTGCTGCCGAAGTCCGTAATCGACGGCGTGCATCGCACTATCGACCCCTACCTGCGGCTTCGGGCGAAGGGCGGAGGCGTCTGTTCCGCCAAGATGCGTACTGAGCGCCGGCAGTTCATGCTTCTGATGGTCGCCGAGCTGTGGGAACTGGGATACCGCATCCGCAAGCTGGAGTCCTTGTCCGCAAAGCACGTCGAAGCCCTCATGGCCTACTGGCATGAGAAGGGCATCGTCGCCGGCACCCTGCACACCCGGTTGTCGATGATCAAAGTCCTCTGCGACTGGTTGGGGAAGCGCAACGTCGTGAAGGACATCACCGCCTACCTGCCGGCAGAGGTTGTCCGTCGGAACACGGTTGCCAAGGTCTCGAAGGCCTGGGACGCGAAAGACATCAATCCGCTGGAGATCATCCAGCTCGCTAACCAGATCGATGAGCGCCTGTCCGTCATGCTGGCCATGCAGCACTTCTTTGGTCTCCGTGTGAAGGAGAGCATCGAGTTGCGTCCGGCCAATGCCGTGGTCGATGGCGGAAAGATGCTGGAGATCCACGAGGGCACGAAGGGCGGCCGTGTCCGTCGCGTGCCGATCAAGTCGGATCAGCAGCGGGAAGTGATCGCCTGGGCTCGTCAGGTTGCCGAGGCTGGCAACACCAAGCGGCTGCGCTGGCCGGACTGCACCTTCACTCAGGCCCAGGGCCGGTTCTACCACTACGTCCGGAACCGACTTGGGATCTCCGGCAAGTCGGTCGGCGTTACCCCCCACGGTCTGCGTCACGGTTATGCCCAGCGCGGCTATGAGGATGAGACCGGCGGCCTGCCCAGCCCGATCAAGGGCGGCGCCATTGGCCAGATCGACCGTGAGACGCACCGGGCAGCCAGCATCACCGTGTCCCGTGCGCTCGGCCATGGCCGGATCGATGTCACCACCGGGTACTACGGCAGTTATGGACACGCCCTGCGCCAGGCCCCGGTCACCATGACTTACAAATTCAACCCGCTCTCGCTGTCCAGCATGGATAAGCAGGGCAAGGAAGAGAAGGAAGACTGAAATGGAATTCGTACTTGTTGCTGGAACTGAACACACCGCCCCGATTTCTGCCAACGGCGTCCCGCCCGGACCGACATGGGCAGGTAAGCGCCTGCAGCAGCTTTCCAAGGACGAGCTGGACGACATGCTCGCCTACTGCATGAAGGAAGGCCGCCGCCTGGGTTACGAGGACACCATGGAATGCCGTCCGGTACGGATCAACCCGTTCCACTGGCGCTATCTCCACGGGATGCCCTGGCTGCACTTCAAGTCGTTCTACGAGGTCGGCCGCCAGGCTGCACTGAACGAACTGCGTTCCCGTCGCCAGCAAGCCGAGCGTCTGTCGCTCGCTGCTGCCTGAGTCCATCCATAGGAGACAAGCATCATGGCTACCATCGTTCTGAACGGCGGACCCGATAACGCGCCCGTGTATATCCCCGACACCGGAATCCCTCCCTCCTGGTCGGGCAAGTCGATTTATGAACTGTCGCGGATGGAGTTGGAGGCCATCGCCAACTTCACCATGGATGTCGCCTACGAGATGGGTAAGGACGACTTCCTGGAGGATCGCCCCGAGACGCCAAACCCGTTCCACCGCCGTTTCCTGATGGGTGTGCCGCGCTCAACCTTCGAGACCTTCTATCGGAGGGGGCAAGACCTTGCGGTTGGATCCTTCTCTGCATCGCTCGATTTCGGTCTTTTCGGGGAGGGCAGTCATGGTCGCCAGCCAGCAGCCGTACCCGTTTGACGATGCCTGGAAAGCCTCGGTCGATCGGAGCGGCTTCGAGTGGATGGCCTACTGCGAGGCTGCGTCCCTGGTGAAGCGGTACATCAGGACGCGGCTTCGTGATGGCAAAGACGCCGCAGTCGCGGAGTTCGAGGACACCTGCGAGCTGTATGGCAAGAACGGCGCGCAGGGGGTGGCCCGGGTGGCGAGGATTCGGGAGCACTTCCAGTTGATCTGGGCCAATGAGCGCGAAGCCCTGAAAGCGAAGGTGCTCGAGGAAGATGCCTTGCCCAAGGCGGCGTAAGAGTCCGGTCAGGACTCTTCCCTTGGTCGGGCGATCAAGGCAAGCGCCCTGGCGCAACCGATGTTCTGTGGTGTCGCGGGATACGCCCCGATTTATCCCGACTCCTTCCGGTGCAGTTTGACCGGGACTCCCTGCAGCGAAGTCTGTTGCAGGTTTATATCGCGGTACCGCCTTGGCGGTCTGCGGTCTTTCCCTGTTGGGGCCAACAACCCCGACAGGGGCTGATTGCGCCCCGCTTTTAAGTGAGGTGCAACCATGCAAGCAGTCGTTTATTCGCGTTTCAATCGCAACATCTTTACGCAGGACTCCATATGGAAGAACCGGGACAAGCTGGACGCCCTGGTCTTCAAGGTCACCCTCGTCTGCGGCGTCATCGGTCTGTTCCTCCCCTGGGGAGGCCAGGCATGAACGCCGTCGTCGTGTGGCTGACCAAGGGCGGCATCGTCGAGCACGTTGCGAGCCCCGAGGTGGATGTGGTGGTCATCGACTTCCAGAACCTGGAAGCTGGTGATCCGGCCCCGGACTTGAGCGACGCCCACAAGGCGCTGCTCCGGGAAAAGGCGCCGTCCGTACTGGACGACATCGCGGAGTACATCGTGCATTACCGGTGTGACAACTGCGATGCCGGCTATCGGAAGCTGGACGAGCTCAAGCCCGTCCGGGATCTGGAGCAACGGGTCGCCCCTGGCGAGCCGATGCCGGTGGGTGAATGTCCCGCTTGCGGGGCAGTCGTTCATCCGGTTGCCGAAGATTGGTGGCCGGTTCCCCAGTCCGCGCTCGACCGGCATTGCCTGTCGGGTCGATTCAACCTGGCGCCCGAGGCTCTGCCTCTGGTCCACAAGGTCGGCCTGGATTGGGTGCTCGCCTGGTTCGAGACCGCGCGCGGTGTGACCGTCGGCGACACGATGCTGGTCGGTGACTTCGGACTCAAGGCCTACTTCGGCTTTGACCCGGACAAACCGAACGGTGAGTGCTGCTACGTGAACATCAGCATGCTGCGTTAAGACTTATGCCCCCTTGCCGAAAGGCTTGGGGGCGTTCCTTTGGGATGTGAAGAAATGAAAGAAGATCTGAAACTGCAGGTCCTCGCCATCATCGTCGGCAAGATGATCGATGCTGGCTGGAAAGAACTCGGCACCGCGCCGCAGGTGATGAACAAGTTCTTCGCGACCGCGGTGGGTCGCAAGGAAGCCCAGATCCGTGTCGATGCTGGATCGAGCGATAGCTGGTGGGTGAATGGGGCATACTGGAGCGAAGGCAACAACGTCTTGGCCGCCAGGGACCTCTTCATCCCGTTCGATATCGACCAGAAGCTCGTCGCCATGAAAATCGACGCCTACCTGGTCGAGGCGGAGATGAGGATCGGTTCGAGCTACGCCGCCCGGCTCCTTCACCCGGTCCTGCCGGGACAGGTGCTGGAAGGCGAAGTGCTTCCCCCTGAGAGCGAATTGATGTCCCGCGGCCGCCAGCTGCTGGACGATATCGCCAAGGAAATCCGCGCGATCGAGAACATCGCTCGCCGGTGATCCTGCCTTCCCCTTCCGCTTGGAGGGGGCTTTTCCGTGTTGCCTGTCCGCAGGCGACAGCGAAAAGCAAGGTTTTCCCGAGTGATCGGAAACGCTTACTGGTCTGCGTTATGACCTGCTACCCCTGCGCTGTCCGGCAGGATTTCGACCCTGGTGGGGACCATTCCCCACAGGGGACTGGCTCCACCGCATTTGAGGAGCTTGTCCTATGAAGTCGTATTTCAATGCAACCTGCAAAGCCGACGCGGTTGGCGATGGCACTGTTGGCGCACTCGTCGCCTGGTTGGAGAAGTTCGTGAATGTTCTCTTCCCGGAGAACGGCATCGAATACTTCGCCGATAACCAGTTCGGGCGGGGGCGGGCGCTGCAACGCAATGATCGCGTTCCCGGCGCCGGCGTCGCCGACGACTGTGTGCATCACGTCGCGTGCTATGTGCGCGAAGGTGCCAACGAAGGCCGGATCATCGAGGTGATGCTGTATCTGCGTGGGGACGTCTTCAAGAGCCTCACCTGGATCAAGAGCTTCGGTTCTGCCGACGAGTGCTGGGCGATCGCCCGGGCAATCGACGCGGCGCTCAACTCGATCATCTACTGGAACGAGGTCCCTCAACTGGTCGCCATGGCCGACAAGGTGCCCCGTCAGTACAACTGGCATCGTCAGACCTCCCTTACGGAGGAAGTCACCATCCTGTCCGGCATGGACAAGGTGCTGGTTTCCACTGCCTCGGGCCTTGTGCTCGAGGACCGCAGCTGGGAAGGTCAGGCCTATGCAGAGTCCCAAGCAACAGCAGTCGCGCTGGACTGGGTGACCGTCCTCACCGCCATGAAGGCCAACTTCAAGGTGGTGAAGGATGCCCCCGACCGACTGGCGGTCCCGGATCTTCCCGTGTACGTCATCTCGAAACGGGGCGTGGATGTCGAGGGCTATTACGTCCTGCCGCCTGGTGGGAACCCCAACGACGACCGCGACTACCTGGGCTACTTCCCCAATGGGGATGCGGCCATCGCTGCTTCACGTGATCACAAGGCCCGCCAACTCCCGGCGGCCGCCTGACGATGGCTGGCAAGTCCATGTTTGCCGTTGCAATCACAGCTTCATCGCTGTCCCTGACGAAGAGACAGAGGTGGTGTCGTGAGCCCGCAGCGTGCCCAGGAAATCTGGGACACCCGGCTTCCCTTCGGGGAACTGTTCATGACGGACCCTGAGCGTATGGCGGTGAGGAAGGTCTGGTCCGGAATGCCTGGACATACCTGCTTTGCCGATGCGCTGCTGCGGATCGCCAGGGGCGAGGCCGTCGCTGAGAAGCCCGTGATGATCGGAACTGCCGTTTTCACCTACGGCGACGAGATCATCGAGCAAACCCCGGTCTATGAGGGGGAGATGGCTGGCTCGGATGCGGTCTATGCGCGGGCACGTCGTTCCATCGAGATGCTTGGCATGCCAGCGACAGATCCTGTCCATGGCTGCAACGCACGGCTGATCAAGCTGCAGAAAGCCTCCGTGAAGGTCTATCCACGGGGCCATTAAACCCATGTAGTTCCCTTCGCCTCCACTGGGGGCGTTCTTTTCAGGACGTTCTGCCGAGCGCGTCCTGAAAAGAACCTGTTCATCTCACCAAAGGAGCTTCCCATGCTGATCCACGTTCTACCCAAGCTGTTCGTCCCTGGCGGACTGGATGCCGCCGTTCGTCTTGTCGATCTGACCATCGAGGAGACGGGCCTGGTACTCAAGGGCGACCAGGACCTGACGATCCGCCGTCCCTACCCGAACAAGTGCTACTGGGTGGGCTGCCGCAAGGTCGGCCAGAAGGCCGTGGCCGGGCTCTTCATCGAGACCGAGAAGTTCCTGGAGGCCTACACCGTGGTGACGCGCTGGGCGATCAACGCCGACACCGTGCTGACCCACCGGGTTGAGCATGTTGTCCTGGATGGACACTTCGATTCGGTCAGCGACGACATGACCCTCTGGTACGCCACCTGCGAGAGCCTGGGCAACTGGCATTCCCGCTGGCCGCTTTGCTACAACGGGATGCCACCGGTGAAGGTACAGCCCCGCATGGATGTGCTGGCTCCGGATTGGGGCGGCTCCCAGCGCGATGTTGAACTGCGCGACGTGCTTTCCGAGGATGGCCTGGTGATCCGCCGGGAAGAGCGGTTCATGGTGCCTACCATCGAGCGCGGCCGCTTCCAGGGCAAGTGGGCGGAGATCGGCCGCCTGCCAGAGCTGAAGGACGCCTTCAAATCGGTCTCGTGAATGACCCCGCCGGACATCAAGGGCAGGGGAGGGGGAACGCAGACAGCGCGTCCCTTACGGACCCCGACGTATCCAAGGCACAGGCTGATCTTTTCCAAGAATCGCCGATGCCATCTATGTAATCTTGGTTTCAGTTCTCCCCCGCTGGCCTCACCTTGAGGCTTTCGGCCTCCTCTCCTCCTGGAGGCCTCTTTTTCGATCCGGTTCGCCGAGCCGGATGGAAAAAGACCGGGGGGCTGATACCAACCTCTTTGGAGTATCACCATGATCAGCAATTACCTGCACTACCAATTTGCTCTGCTCCTCCTGCTGCTGAAGCGTGACATCGACGTGCCCACCTGGCGCTACGCTGCGTGGCATCGCCCCATCGTCGTTTGCGGGCATACCGGAAGCTGGGTGGTCGACGCCCCGCCGGAAGCTCTCAACAGCACCCTCAGCCAGCGGGCGCTGGCCCAGTTCTTCGTCGGCATGCTGATGATCGCCGGTGCCGTCGGCTGGATCGCAAACACCGTCGATGGGGTGGGCTTCTCTGCAATCCTGACCCTGGCATCGTTCAAGGCCGCCGGGGTGGTCGCCCTCGGGTTGGTGCTGGCGCTGGATGCGACGGCCGCCGGAATCTATCGCTGGGTGTCCATGCCGTGCCCGGGCCAGAAGGCCTGCCGTCAGCGGATGGCGGTGGCCAAGCCGGAGGAAGCATCATGCTGAGCCTCGGCATGCTCGAATGGATCGGTGCCGTCGGGGGCGCAGCCGGGGCACTCCTCCTGGCCTTCAACAATCGCTGGTCCGGGTATGGGTTCGTCCTTTTCCTGGTATCCAACGCCGCCTGGATGACCTATGGCGTGATGACGCACACCTTCGGCATGGTCACCATGCAGATCGTCTGCACAGGAACGTCGCTCCTGGGCGTCTGGCGGTGGCTGGTGCTGCCGCGCCTCAATCGTTCACGGAGCTACCGCGACGATCTGGCCATGCTGCCGGTGCAGCGGATTATCTGCCCTTCCAGAGCCTTGCAGCCTTGCCCGAACGGTGAAAGCCATGGCCGGTAAGCGCAGACGGTTCAAACCCTACGAGTTGTTCGGGCGGACGGTGAATCTGCCCGAGGCTGTCGCGCGGGTGAAGGGTGATCCCGCATCCGTGCCGGACACCTGCCGCTTCTGCAAGGGCGAGGTGAAGCTGGTCAACAACGCTGATTTCTACAAGGGCCGAGAGTATGGATGGCCCTTGGCCTATTGCTGCACGTCCTGCGGTGCGCGGGTGGGGTGCCATCCCGGTACCGACATCCCGCTCGGCACGCTGGCTGATGGGCCGACCATGCAGGCCCGCCGGGAAGCCCATGACGCCTTTGACCGGCTGTGGCGGGGTAAGACCCCGTGGCACCGGTCGCAGGCCTACAGGGCACTGGCCAAGGCCTTGGGGGTTCGCTTCGCTCACATCTCCTGGATGGATGTGCCTGAGTGCGAGCGTGTCGTCACGCCTGTGCCAGCGGCGCACTGTTTGTCTAGGAAGGAAAAAGGAGGCAACGATGACACGTCCGCCGATTAGTGGCCTGTTTCCCCTAGTGGTGAGTCGGGCGGGGGCGGTTCCCCGGCACGGGCTGGACCAGGGCAAGGCCACGGCCCATGTGGCGATCCTGCATGGACGCGATGGGCGAGTCGTCGTGGCCATGACCGACGGCAACCATGGGGCCAGCATCACCAACTCCGCCGAGGAACTGGTGAGCTTCCTGTATCACCTGCACATCCAGGCGCTCAACGTCGCCCTGGAGGACATCCGCTGGGTGTATCGGGACAGCGACGGCAACTGGGACGAGATCATCCCGGCGCTGGTGCATGGCACCTCGGTCTATGGCGTGAAGTTCCGCCCGCTGGGTGGTCGGTCTCAGGCCGATTCCCTGTTGGTGATCGCTGCCGAAGGCGTGTCCCTGTCGGATGAGGAAAAGACCTTGTTCAACGAAAGCCTGGGCCTGACGCCCAGAGAACTGGCGGAGGGCAGCTGTGGCTGAACTGATACTTACCGAGGAAGAGAAGGCTGCTGCACTCTGGAGCGACCTCGACGACGCCGCTCTCGGCAAGTTGGTGAAGAAGAAGATCGCTTTGCTGACCAGTGCGGCGGAGCAGCTTGATCGCGTGACGACTTTCGCGGCGGCCATGCTGCTCTGTTGTGCAGCATCGGAACAAAACGCCAGCGAGATCGCGCTGGAGATCGATGGATTGAACCAAGCCGGTCGCGAGTTCGGCGACTGGAAGGTGGTGGCTGTAAAGATGGCTCCACCAACAACCGAAGGGAGTGCTCATGGCTGACAACAGCAAGATTGAATGGACCGATGCCACTTGGAATCCGATAACGGGTTGCTCTGTAACCTCCGGTGGTTGTCGGCTATGTTATGCAATGAAGCTGGCCGGCGGCCGCCTCAAGAATCACCCATCCCGCGCAGGGCTGACCATCGACACCAAAAACGGTCCGGTATGGACCGGCGAAGTGCGCCTGAACCATGAATGGCTTGACCAGCCGATTCGTTGGGGGCGGCAGCGCCAGGTGTTCGTCTGCGCCCACTCGGATCTGTTCCACCCGGACGTGCCGGACGATTGGATCGACACCATCATGGGTGTGATGTGGGCCTGCCTGTATGGCCGCAACGAACAGGACGGCCATATCTTCCAGGTGCTCACCAAGCGCGCGCAGCGCATGCGCGACTACTTCAGCACCGACCGGCGGGAGGCCTGGGCGCGTGCGGCTGTCAATCACGGTGGCGGCACGGACCCCGACGGCATCTGGGATCAGGTGATGAATTTTGATGGCCCCCATCCTCGTATCTGGCTGGGCGTTTCTGTGGAAGATCAGGCGGCGGCTGACGAGCGTGTGCCATTGCTGATGGACACGCCAGCGGCAGTGCGCTGGGTAAGCTGCGAGCCCCAATTGGGGGAGATCGAT